>Ga0256827_10000006_pt1 | contig 112772 bp, 95 predicted proteins | sample CV84metaG_FD_185977 | JGI IMG/M metagenome (GOLD analysis project Ga0256827, IMG submission 185977) | Hydrothermal vent microbial communities from East Pacific Rise, Pacific Ocean - CV84 | ecosystem: Environmental > Aquatic > Marine > Hydrothermal vents | place: Pacific Ocean: East Pacific... | reverse complement strand
AGACAATGGCTGAACACGCAGAAAATAAAACAGAAAGCTTAAAAAAACTAAGTAATAATATAGAAAAGTCAAAAGCTTTTAAGTCTAGCTTAATTTTTTATATAAATACAAGTATGTTCTTTATAAGTTTATCTACACTAGTATTACTAGAATATAGTGCAACTGATATATTATTAAATATGGTATTTATTAGTTTGACTGTTTATTCTTTTTCTATAATATTGGTTTCTCTACTTATTAAATATGATGAATATCATTTTTTAGAATGCAATAAAGAAATACAACTTAAAAACTTTCTTCATTTTAATTTAATTATAGAAAATCAATTATCATATTTAGAAAGTAACGAAGTCAAGGAAAGAGTTATTACAGAAAAAAAAGAATTAGATTTAGAAAACTTAAATATAACAGAAGTTACTGATTTACACAAAGCTTCTTTTAAACTTAAAATAGAAGAAGATATGCATATTAATAATGTTTAATATGCACTTATAAATTTATTTATTTTTTTAATTATACCGTCTATACTAAGCTCTTCATTTATATAACCTTCCTCTATAGAAATTCCCGCCATACCGTGAACCACTGAACTTTCTTTATTTTGTGCTATTGTTTCGGCGCCAGACACGTATAGTTCTCCTATACCTGTTATACCATCTTTACCCATACCTGTTAATATTATTCCTAACGCTTTATCACCATATATATTAGAAACACTTCTAAATAGGGCATTTATACTTGGTATATGTTTATTTATAGTTTTGTCAGTAGATAAAATGTTTGCGCATGTTTTGCCACCGCTTTCTTGTACTATCATATGTTTCGCACCATTAGAAAAATAAATAGTATTGTTTTTTAATTCCACTTTATCATTAACCATTACATATTCAAACTTATCATTTATTTTTCTCAACCTAGTAATAATTCCATCCGCAAACGAAGGAAGAATATGTTGCGTGATTAGTATAGGTGGATAAACCTCTTTTTCTAAACCAGATACTATTTTTTCTATAATTGTCAAACCACCAATGGAAGAGCCTATCGATATCAATTTTTTTAGAACATATGTTTTATTCTTCTCAAATGGAACAAGTTCGTCCAAATTAACATCATTATAGTTTTTATTTAATAGATTAAGATTAGATTTCGTGCACAAAATTTGTCTTTTATTTATATATTCTTTTAATCTATTAACGAATTTTCGATACCCGGATTCTGTTTTTAATTCAGATTTATTATATTTAAATACATTATAGTAGGTTGTATCTTTATCACTAAGAAAAACCACTTTATCAGTCGCTAATTTAACTTCTTTTTTGTTTAATCTTAATATATCTTTTGGCTCTATTAAATCCATATTTATAAAATAGAACTCTTTTATGAATGGATACATAAATTTATCAAAATCAGTATGTTTCAAATAGTAATCACTTTTTAAAATTAAATTAAAATCAGCTTTTACTAATTCCTCGAATGCTTTTGTTATTTCCATATTATTATTTACTAATACTATTTTCATGTTAATTCCTTATATGAAGTTAAAAAATAAGGTTTTAAAGATACTATCATACCGTATTTAGATTTAACTATAAATTGTTTTATTTTAATATCTTTTTTTGTAAAATATTCGTGTGCAAAGTCAGCATTTAAATCACCAACACTTGTATTATATAATTTTAAATTATTCATACTGGCACCACCGTATATTTTACATTCCAAATTAGATATTTCCGAACCTAGTTTTATAAATTCAGTTATCATATTATCCACAGAAAAAAGTCCATGTCTAAAATCACCACCAACCGGTATAATATAATGGTTCATTCCATAATATCCCGTAATAACGTCGTAAATACACATTGCTACACAACTACCTAACAAAGTATTTATAACTACATTATCAGAATCATGTAATATTATGAATTCACCAGCTATTATATCTATCTTTTTTTTATCTTTAAAACGTGATATATTATAATTTTCTTTTATTATTCCTTGTGAATTATTAGCAAAAACTATATATCTATCGCCCATTTTATAACCTTCTGAAAATATTATTACTTAATCTTTCTAAACCAAAATTTATCGCATCGATAGATTCTGAATGACCTAAAAATAAGTAACCTTTAGGTCTTATCTTATTTACCAGTTTTTTGACTATTTTTGTTTGGTCTTCTTTTGTAAAATAAATTAAAACATTTCTACAAAACACAACTTCATAATAACCATCTTTCGGAACAGATAATTCAGGTTCCATGAGATTTTGTTGGCTAAATATAACTTTAGATTTTAGGTCACTTTTAATATTTAATTCGGCATCTATATTTTCAGGCTTTCTACATAGAGAAGAACTTTCTGAAAATAAAAATAAAGGACTTGCCCAGTATGGGAAAGCTTGTTTATTAAAATCTTTACAATAATATTTTCCGCTAGAAGCTTTTTTTAATATATCTGTATCAATATCTGTTGCTAATACACTATAATTACAGTATTTAAGATTAGCTTTCTTTTTAGCAGCTTCACAAGTAGCAACTATACTCCAAGGTTCTTCCCCTGTCGAAGAAGCACTACAATAAATATTAACATACCTACCTTTAGCAAATGCTTCCGGCAAGATATCTTTAAATAAAAATTCAAACTGTTTTATTTCCCTAAAAAAATTTGTTTTATTAGTTGTAAAAACATTGATAAATGATTGTAAATTATTTTGTTCAATAGTTTGTAATATTTTTTCTATCGAACCTTCCAGTTTAATATTTAAGTCATTAGTTAATCTATTAAACCTATTTTCAACTAACAACTTTTTTTCAAGCCCTAATATTATTCCAGTATATTTATATACCAAATTACTAATTTTATTTATCGTATGTTCATTATATTGTAAAGACATTTTTTAATTTCCTGTATTATTTATATTACTTATTATAACTTGTTTTTTTGTTTTTTATAGTTTTGGCATATGGAATATTTCTTGCTCTAAACATTTCTTATGTTTTTGAAGTAATCTCCATATTATTTTACTAGAATTATCAAATTCAAATATTTTAGCAAAATTTATTTCTTGATTTTTGTATAAATCTTTATTTCCATATTTTTTTATTTTATTTTCTAATTCAGAATAACTATCACCAAAATATAATTCTAATTTGTTAATTTTACTTTTTAATTTATTGAATTCAGTTAAGCTAACAAAATCGAAATCTCCAAAATATATTATTCTTTCCGCATATATATTATTAGCTATATAATCCATTTCCCTTTCACTAGCATTTCCACCGTATGAAAGAAAAAGGTAATTGTCATCTATAAACACTCTATCTGCAAATTCAAAGCTCTCTTTATTCTCAATAAGAACAAGAGTCCCATTAAAAGTGATTTTAATTTTATCATTACTAAAAAAGGTATAAGATAACATAGGATAAAGTTCTTTTTTTAGTATTACTTCTTCACCATTCATATAAAAAGGTTGGAGTGATTTTATAGAATACATTCGACTTTGTTTCTCTTTAATATACTTGCTATTCTTATATAACATTATATTTATAGCTTTAGTAGGAAATCTTATTTCACTAGAAAACAAATTATAATTTGTATTTTTATTTTTTATAATTTTTTCCATATCTATTATATACTCTTTCTTTTTTCTAAAAGCTTTAACATCTAAATCTATAATATTATTTAAAAATTCTTTTAATTTAATTTTATTTGTTACAATTAAAAGAGCCGTTTTACTATATGTCTTGTACTCTATATATGTATAAACCTCTTTATCGCAGGATTGTAAAAAATCAGTTAATTCTATCCTTGTAATCTCGAAATCTTCTTTTTTTGTTGTTTTATATATTTTTATATTTAAAATATTTTTTTCTATTTTATAGAGAAGTTTTTGTATAATTTGATTATTTTTATTTATCATTTTGGAAGGTTCCTTTTAATAATGCAATTATAAATACGTCTTGGAAATTATTCGATTTATAAGTCATATTTTTAAATGTTAATTCATATATATCATTTTTTTTAACCAATGAATATTTAGACATTGATTGATTATGCAATATATACCTATCAAACTGTTCTAAATTTGTATATGGGTCAAAATTAAATTCATCTTCTTTCTTATAAACCTTAATATCATTTTCTTTTTCTTCCATTCTTATATTATTATCACTATTTATAAAAAATATATTGTCAGCCAATATCTTTAAGTTATTTATTTTTTGAGATTTATATTCTATTAGTTTTCCGTGTATATACACAATAGATGATATAATATTATCTATTAAGGATTTCCCCTTAAAGTCTTTATGTTTAAAAATATAATATTTTTCAGATGTAATCCTTACAAATGTATTACTAATAAGAATTTCGAAATTATTTATTGTAATCCAACTTATCATTTCTTCTTTTAATTCAACAGAAGATAGGTCAAAACTTAATTTTATATTTTCTTTGGTATGTGTAATAGTTTTCAAATCACTATTTAATATATAATATTTACCATATAAAATAGTGATTAAATTCTGATAATTAGAAAGATTCATTTGTCACCTTTTATACTTATTATAAATATAAAAGGTCTGTTTTGTTTTGATATGTTAGAGATATTAAAAAGAAGTTCTATATTTATAAAGGACTGGTATTATATATTGTGTATAATCACATAAATCTATATTTGAAAAATCCACTTTTACACCTGCACTATCAAAATAATTATAGTAATATAAATGATATCTTAATAAATGAAAATTTATTTTTCCGCTCGCAGTTGCAGTACTCATTATGCTTTTCGCCAAAGTATCAGGTGCTTTTTCGTAATCATTAAATAATTTTGCCTCATCCGAATATCCCAAAGCTTTAATAGTATTTTTAAATCTAAAATATGCAGTAGCATATGTATTTTGATTTTCATTATAATCATTCGTTTTAAAATTATTGTTATCTATTTCTTTTGATAATTTTTTATATAAGCCATGTTTTAAATTATCTAAAATTTTAGAAATACTTTTTAATTTAGGTATTGTCATATGTAAATAACTTTCTACACCATACAAAAATTCTGCATTATTATTGAAAGCTATATTCTTTTTAGAGCTATAATTAGAATACATAGGGAATCTTAAATCTTGAAAGAAAATAGGATGTGTATTATCTTCATAAGATATAGAAAAAAGTGAATAAAAAGTTATATTTTTATAATCCGTAGTTTTAGTTTTCGGTAGCATTTGTTTAAGACGGGTATATTGTGCTATTTTAGTATACTCTATAAAGTTATCTGCTGTATAGTTAGCATTATTCATAGCACTTGTTATTTTCGCCGCCGTAAACACATTATTATCATTTAAATAATTTACATAACTTCCATAAGCCTTTATATCGTTTGGTGATATATTTATATCTATAGTTTCATTTACAGAAATTGCTGGTGGCACAGCTGGAAGGTTTACACTTCCGTTATAAGACATCAAAATCTCTTTAATATCTGTTTTTAATACTTTTTTATTAGGATGTATTTTATTCATAAAACCTAAAAAAGCATTACAATATGTGTTAGTACCATTATTCGTTATAACTGTACCCTGCATATTCATTATTAAACACTTATTCATTTTTGAATATTCAGACATACATTTTTTTTCCAATATAGCAATTGTACTATTTATATTGTCATATGATAAATTCGTCATAGAATTTTCTATTTTATAAATTTCTTTCAAGATTTTCAAAGATTCTGTTTTCATTTCTTTTTTTATCTCTAATCTTTTATATTTTGTTAATGTTTGATTAGTTAAAAACTGTATCAATATAATCTGAAAAAATAAAGTAGAAATTAATAGCGTTATTGATACAAACATCTTTTATCCCTTTTTTTATTCGTATAAAAATAATGCTGATGCATTATTGTAAGGTTTTTTCGAAACATTAATAATATTTAGTTCGCCTTGTACTTTATACGTATAGTTTGTAGATTCATTGTAATAGTCATCTGGCAATGGTGGTGGCGCATAAGAAGAACTATTATATTGTAAAGTTGTGCTATCACCATCTGAAAAGAAAACTATTTTAAAATAATTTCCAACAGAATCAACAGTATAATATTTAGTAGGTAAATTTAAATTCTTTAATAAATTTTTCCATTTTGTATCTGAACTATCATAATTCATATAAGAACTAGAAGTTTGCCACAATTTATTGCTAGACTGTAATGTGGTTAAAGATACTTCATCTGTTCCAGAACTATCAGAGGAATAATCAGAACATTTGCAACTACCACCAGAAGAAGAACACATAAATTTTTGATATTTAGAAGCTTGAGTAGAGTTAACCAACCATATCCAAGGTATATAAGTATCATCCCAAGAATCTAAACCACCATTCGTAGATGTACAGTTATTTCTTAATTCTTTTAATAATTGTTTTTTATGAAAATCCAATAATCTATTTTTTAAATCTTTTAATTTCTCAAATGATTTTTCACGTAATGAATCATATAAACTTACAAATGTAAATTTTTTGCTATATTCTGTTCCATAAATACTATTACCATCTCTGTTTATTTTATCAATCGAAAATATAGGATATACATTGTCATATATATTGTTAAAATCATAATCACCATTTGCCCTATTATAATCTATATCATAATAAAAAATATTACTATTTTCTCCGGTTTCACAATTATAATTCTTATATTTATCAATTTTTGATATAACAGGCGACACATGACATTTTAATAGTTTTAATTGTGCAACTAGGATGTCATTATTGGCTATTACACCATCACTTAAAGCAAATGTAAATGATTTTTTACCTTGCATTTCACCTTTAACTGGTTCTATTCTTATTTTTGTTGCCGTCGTACTAGCCAAAGAAAGGGCTACGTTGTACTCTGCTGTTAAAATAGTATAATTCTTTACAAATTCGCGCAAAGATAATTCACGTTTTAACGACATTTCATAATCTAACGAACGTTTTTGCGGCTTATATATACCTGTATAATACATAGAAAACATTGTACTAATTAATCCTACAACTAATAACATTTCTATCATAGCAAAAGCTTTTTTATTTCTCATATAACTTCCTATTTTCTTTATATTATAAAATATAATTTAAAAAGAATCATTAATAAAGGAAATCTTAAGATAAATATCGTTATTATTTGATTCAATTTAAAATACAAGGATAAATAAATGGCAAAAGTTAAAAATATGAGCAAGGATGACATGTTAGATAGTCTAACAGCAACATTACAAAAACAATTTGGTAAAGAAAATATTGGAAAGTTATCAGATGTAGATATGGATGTAGTAACAATTCCAACAGGTTCATTAAAAATAGACGAAGTTTTAGGTGGTGGAATAGCAGAAGGTCGTATAGTTGAGATTTATGGTGCAGAAAGTTCAGGTAAAACTACTTTGGCTTTACAAATTATGGCTAGTGTTCAAGCACGTGATGAAATTGGTGCGTTTATTGATTTAGAGCATGCTTTTGACCCTGTATATGCTGCTAATTTAGGTGTAGATGTAGACAATCTTATGTTCTCGCAACCAACAGACGCGGAGACAACTTTAGACCTTGTAGAAGCGATGGCCAATAGTGGTCTAGTAAAATTGATTGTTTTAGATTCTGTTGCAGCATTAGTTCCAAAAGCTGAATTAGAGGGTGATGCTGATACTGTAACAATAGGTCTATTAGCAAGATTATTGTCAAAAACATTAAAGAAATTAGTTAGCGTTGCTAGTAACAAAAAATGTACTGTTATTTTTATCAATCAAACACGTGATAATATCGGTGTAATGGGATATGGAGATAAGAAAACTACTACAGGTGGAAATGCTCTTAAATTTTATTCTTCACAGCGTATAGAAGCAAAAAGAATAGGTGGTATAAAAAAAGGCGAACAAGATATTGGAAACAAAGTTAATATCACAATTAAAAAAAATAAAATCGCCCCACCTTTTAGAAAAGCACTAGTTGAAATTTATTTTGGTGAAGGTATTTCTAAATATGCAGAAATTATAGATTATGCTATCAAATTTGATATTATAGATAAAGCAGGAGCTTGGTTTAGCTATAACGATAGTAAAATAGGTCAAGGTATGGAAAAAACAATGAATACATTGAAAGATGATGAAGCTCTTTATAAAGAAATTACTAATAAAGTTTTAGTAAAAATTGAAGAGGAAAAACAAGCTATTATAGACGAAGCAGCAGCAAAAAAAGAAGCACGCGAAAAAGCAAAAGCGGAAGCGGAAAACGACTAATAACAAAGTAAGAGTAATTAAAAAAACGTTTTTGATTACTCTTACCTCCTAAATATGATATAATAATACTTAAATATAAAAAAAAGGTATTATATGTATAAAATTCTTCTTATCTTAGCATTAAGTTTTTTATCGGTTGTAAACGCAAAAACATTTGTAATAACCGGTAAAGTTAAATATACAAAAACAGATATTGTTTTTATAAACTATAAAAACATTAAATCAGAATATAGAAATATATTAAAAAATGAATTAAATATGTGTGAAAATATTATTTTATCTAGCACTGACAGAAATTCATTCTGGGGATTAGAATTCTCCAAAAATCTTCAACAATTCTATATAATTGATAAAATTAATCATAAAAAAAACACATATAGTTTTGGAAATTATAAAGAAGAAATAAGCAAAATACACACAATTTCTAGTACAGTTTCTAAAAAATTTAAATGCGACAACTCTTGGCTTTCAAAAAATATTGTTACAATAGTTAAATCTAAAACAAGAAAACAAACTACCTTAAATGTTATGGATATAAGTGGTGAAAAAAATAAAATTATTTACAATAACAAAAGTTTATTATTATTCCCAAAGAAATTTAAAAATAAAGTCTTTTTTACTAGCATAATAGACGCAAAAGCATATTTACTAGAACTAAATATAAAAACAGGGGCAGTTAAAAAACTGATTTCTCATGATAATGGATATCTAGTTATAAGCGATATTAAAAAAACTAATAATTCTACTAATATTTTATATACAACAATTACAAAAAATGGTCAAATACAAATAAATGAATATACCGTTGGCGATATAAAGTCTTACCAATTGAGTTCTATATATAAAGAACTTTCTTTCAATAAAGTAATTCTTAATCCTAAATACTCAAAAATTGAAAATTCAATTTATTTTTCTTCACAATCTAACAATGGAACTTACAATATATATAAGTTTAATTTTGACAAGCGGAAGTTAATTAAGTTTATAAATGGTCTTAAAATATTAGAATTTGATATCAATAAGAACGATGATATAGTTTATAAAAACCTATATAAAGGAAAAACTAATTTTTTCTTTTATCAAAATATGTCACATAAAACATATAGATTAAATACATTTAGAGGAAATATTTCTAAACCTATATTTGTTAAAGAAAAAGGTTTTGTTTTTTCAAAGAAAAATAAAAAAGGTCTTAAAAATATCTTCTATTATGATATTAAAAATCAAAGAACTATTAAATTGAATAAAAAATATCAATATTTTCAATCATTTAGTATATAACAATCATAATATTTAAATTAGAATAATATCAATTTTAAATATTATTCTAATTTTAAGTAACTTTTAAGCACATATATAATAATCTTGTTATTAAATAAGCAACAAGGCAATATAATGGCAACTACCTTTATAATTAAAGCACCTATACATAAAATTCGATATGTTGGCGAAAATTCAATGAATAAAGCGAACTTCGGACAAAAATATGTTATCTTCACTATTGATAAAAAATATATCCAACAACGGGAAATTACCTCTAAACTTTATTACCGTAAAAATGGTGGGTTCAATCAGAACCTTATCGTTATAACAGGTTATTGTAAAGAAACCTTAGATGAAGGTAGTATTTGCAATCTAAGCATAACAGAAGATAATGTAACTTTTGATGAAGCACATAAAACATATACTATAAAATGTTCTAAGATAGATAAATTACTAGAAATATCAGAAGAGGGATTTAAAAAATATTTAAAAAATAAATATAGTGGAATTGGTGCTAAAAAAGCAGAAAAAATATTTGATTATTTAATAGTTACACACGGTGAATCAAAAAGTTATAATTTTAAAAATATATTCGAAGAAGAATGTAAAAAAAGTGAAAAAGATTTTAAAAAAATATTAGGACCAAAAAAAGCTGATGAATTACAAAAAAAATTATTAGAAGAACCTGAAAAAAGTGAAAGCGTCACATTAACAGATGAAGAAATTGTTTTTTGTTCTGAATATAATTTACCCTTAAAAGGAATGTTGAAGCTTAAAGAAAAAATAATTTTTGCATCTACATTTAAAAAGAAAACCTTTAAAGAAGATAGTTTTATTCCGTATCTAAAGAAAAATCCATATCTATTAGCTATAGACGATAGTATTAAACAATGGGGATTCTCAAAAGTAGATAATACTGTATTTAAAATGCTGTCAAAAGAAGATATTAAAAATATAGACTTTCAAAAACAAAGAACTATAGGATTTTTAAAATATTCTATGAATGAAAATGTAAAAAAAGGTAGTTTGTATGTAAACAAAGAAGAAATACTTAATTTCTTTATTGAATATAATGAAAAAAAAGAAGAACACGAAAAATTTGATATACCAGAATGTGAAAATGAATTATTTGAATATTTAGGCGGTCTAATAGTCGCTCTTGATGAACATATTAACCCTTTCTTTATATATAAAGATACTATCTCTTTAATATCAAATGTTAAAAGCGAATTAAAGATAGCAAAACAAATGTTAAAAATGAAAGAAAAAAATATTAATTTAAGTAGAAAATTAGTAGAAGACACTTTGAAATTAGTAGAACCAAAAGAATGGAAATTATCAGATGAACAACGTGAAGCTGTTATATCTTCCGCGCTTAGTCCGGTATCTGTAATTACAGGCGGTCCAGGTACAGGTAAAACTACTATATCAGAAATGGTAATAAAATTATTTAAAAAGTTAAAAAAGACATTTAAAATATTTGCGCCAACAGGTACAGCAGCGAAAAGAATATCAAGCGTAGTTAAAGAAGAAGCGACTACTATACATCGTGGTTTAGAATTTAAAGGTAAATTTACCAGGAATGAATTAAACCCACTAAAAGAAGACGTAATAATAATAGATGAATCTTCTATGATTGATGTTATGCTTGGTAACGCAGTAATAAATGCTTCTATAAATTCACAAATAATATTTATAGGGGACGTTAATCAATTACCATCTGTTGGACCAGGAGACTTTTTACGTGATGTTATAAATTCTAAAAAATTCCAAGTTTCTATGTTAACAAAAGTATTTAGACAAGCTGGGGATAACCCAATTATTCAATTTGCTTATAAAGTAAATGCTGGTGTTCCAGTAAAACAATTATTTCCTTGGTATACAAAAAAAATAGATGTTTTAGATATGAAATGTTCTATTCCTTTTAAAGATAGATTTAAAAAATTTATAGACGGAGAAGAAAATCAGAATTATTTACATAATATGTTAGAAGATACTATTAAGTTAGGATTTCAAATGTATGCAATAAAATCAGATAATTTATTTCAATCACAAATATTAGTAGCTAATAATCGTGCTAATAATTCTATAAATATGGCATTACAAGACCAAATTAATGAAAATGGTTTTAAAATACCCGGCACCTCTTTTAGAGTCGGTGATAAAATCATACAGCAAAAAAATAATTATAATTTAAATATATTTAATGGGTCAATTGGCGTAATTAGAAATTACAATAGTAATACAGAAGAAGTATTTGTTAGTTATATGGAAAACCAAGATAAAGAAATAAATATAGATAAAAAAGTATTCGAGAAAGAAAATAAACTGTGTTATAGTATGACTATACATAAATCACAAGGACAAGAATTTAAACGTGTGATAATGTTGATTAGTGATTTTATGCTTAATAATAGAGAAATGCTATACACAGGAGCAACAAGAGCGAAAGATTATTTAACTATAATTAGTAATTCACAGCTTTTAAGTAGTGGAATATCAACAACAAACAAAAAAGGACTTTTAGGAGAGAAAGATGGAAAACAGGCACGCAAAACTTTCTTACAATTATTCTTAACAATTGATACAAAAGATATAGAAGCTACATTGTATAAAGAAAAACAGGTATTGAAACCTGAATTCGATTAAAGATAATTAGTTAAGGAAAGACCTTGTATTTTAGATATAACAGAATATAATGCATTTAATGAGTTACTTTTGCTTTGTAAATCCATTGCCGCTTGCGCTAAATCTACCTGTATATTGTCGCTATAAAACACTTCTAATGATAAATGCTGTTCAGATACACGATTATTAACTTGCGTGAAATAATTAACCTGATTACCAACCTTTGAATGCAATAGGCTAACATCTGTCCTAACATGTTCCCATTCCTCCAAACTATTAGATATAGGATTTTTAGTCATATTAAACATATTATCTATTTCTTTCATATTAGAAAGTGATTCACCTATTTCTGGGCTCCAAGTTGTAACAGGTATATATTCTACTAAGTCTTGCATGTTTTGTGTAACTTTATCTTGTGTTGCACCTAAATTATAAGCATTTATTAACCCCTGTTGCACATCTACTGCCAATTTATTAGCTGGTGTCTTATCATCTAAATATACTTCTATTAAATCAGTGTATGTCTGATATGCAGCTTTAACTGTTGTATTGATAGTCGTAGAAGCTTGTTGTTGAGAATTTACTAAATTAATTTCTGATAATATTTTCTCCTCCCTAGACGTGTTAAACTTTTCAATTTCAACTTCGTCTGTTAATTTATTCTCCAGAAATTTCTGATTTATTTCCATAGTTTTAAAATTTTCTGGCGTACTTCCTGTTAAATATTTTTTTAATGAATGATTAAAATTAGCAGTTTCTAACATATATTCAAATTTTTCTTTTTCCAAGTCTGTGTAAGGGGAACCAGGGTTATCGACATCGTTTTTTAATTCATTTAATAACTGAAAAGAAGTAGAATATAAATCTTCGTTATCACTTTCTGAAAAAGATTGTATAGTATCAGTATATTCTGCTACATTATACATCTTATTTATTCCTTCCGGATTTGCAGCAAAAATAGGTATAGCCAACATATCATCACGCATAATCGTTATATCAGCCAAATTATAAGTTTTTTCGCCTTCATTAAAAGAATCTAAAGCAGTCTTGAATTCATCTACTAATTTTAATTCAGAAGGTAATATACCAGGTGTAGATTCATAACCTACTAATTCTTTAATATTAATGGAACTTATCATATCGTTATTTATTTTTAAACTAGAATTATTTAAATCATTAGATACTGTTTCTACTGGATTTTCTAATAAATTTATTATATTGTCTAAAACGCTTATTATTTTTGTATCAGAAAAAAGCTCTTTACCTGTAATTCCATATTCTGATTTTACATTTTCTTCTACATAAATAGTTTTTTTCTCTTCACTTCCATAATATTCATAATCTTTACGCCCATCTACTTCATTTATAGTGAATTTATCTATATCTAGAGGTTTTCTATCTGTAAATTGACCAGAAAATACATATTGTCCGTCAACCTTAGCATTTCCTATATCTACAATTTCTTTTTTCATTGATTTAAGTATATCTGTTATTATTTCTTTATCTTCCGTTCTGTAATTACCAGAAGAAGAAATTTTTACTAATTCTTTGTATACTCTACTAACTACCTCATCTAATGAATTTATATTTACTTCCGTAGCATTTAACATTTTATTTGCGTGTTCTATATCTTTTTGTATATCTTCTAAATTACTTAGTTTTTTTTCACTTTGTAATTGCAAAGAAAAAGATTGGATATCTTCGCTTCCGAAATTATATTTTTTTTCGCTAGATATTTGTGTAGTTATATTAGTTAAATCTTTATTGATTTGTTTGACTGAACTTGATAAATGTGAAAATTTATTTATATCCATAATAACTCCTTAATATTAAGAAATAACTTTTGTTAATTCTTCTTTTATATCATTATAATGAAATTTAACACGTTTACCTTGTTTTATAAATTGAAATAAAGCTTCTTTCTTCATAATAGCAAAATCAATTTCCTTATTACTACCTCTCTGATAAGAGCCTATGTTGATTATAGTTTTATTTTCTTCCAATACCCCAAGTATTCTTCGGAACTTAGTTTGCTTTTCTATTTCTACTTCATCTAATATACTATCAACTACCCTTGAAGCTGATTTGAGAATATCTATAGGAGGATATATACCTTGTTCGGTTAATTTTCTATTCAATATAATATGTCCGTCTAATATAGAACGTGTTTGGTCAGCTATTGGGTCATTCATATCATCACCATCTACTAAAACCGTAAAAAAACCAGTCATTGTTCCATTATTGATATTTGCTATACGCTCCAATAATTGTGGTAACAACGTGAATACAGACGGTGTATAACCCTTTAAAACAGGTAATTCTTCTGACATTATTCCTATTTCACGTTGCGCAATAGCAACCCTAGTTATACTGTCTAGAATGAACAAAATATCATTTCCTTCATCTCTGAAATATTCGGCTATTGTTAATGCTGTATAAGCCGCATATTTACGCATAATAGGGCTTTCATCACTAGTGGCGACTATAAGGACTATATTAGTTAAATCATTATTTAAATTCTGTTCAATAAATTCAGATACTTCTCTTCCTCTTTCACCTATAAGAGCTATAACTTTAATATCACTTTTACTATTTTTCGTAATCATTGATAAAAGCGTAGATTTACCAACACCTGAACCTGCAAATATACCCATTTTTTGACCTTTACCAACAGTTAAGATACCGTCAATAGCCTTAACACCAGTTTCAAACACTTCTGTGATTGATTTTCTTGATAGTGCAGCAATAGGGTCTTTTACAATATTAATGTTTTTATGTTCTTCTGTATGCGAGATAGGACCTTTATTATCAATAGGAACACCTAAACCATTTAATATCCTTCCATTAAATCCATTTGATATTTTTAAATCAAGTCCATGATTATATTTAAATACTTTATCATTAATAGTAAAGCCCTCAACTTGTCCAAATAATATAATAACAAAATAATCAGATGTTACAGATGTTACTACACCTTTGATAGATTTGAAATTATTTTGGATGTATACAAAATCACCAATAGATACTCTTAAATTAGTGGCTTTTATTTTATCACCACTTATTTCTTTTACATATCCAAAAATAACTTCTTTATTTAAATCTATTTCATCTATTAAACTATATATATCATTAGGCATTTATACTCCTAATAAATATATTTTTGCATTTTTTCTAATTTCTTCTTTTCTGCTTCAAGATGAAATTTATAATCTAATAAATTTGGTCTGATTTTATCAAGTATCTCACCAAATGATAAAATTTGTTCTTTATTTAAAAAGTCTGGATTTTTCATTAAAGACATCAAATCTTCATTAGGTAATAATAATAAAAATTTTTCTACTCTTTCTACGACATTTTCAATAATTATTACTTCATTCATATCTTTGATAAGTTCGTCTATATTGATTTCCATATTATTTATTTAATTCTTTAACCGCGTCTTTCCAACCTTCGCGTAATTCCGAAAACACATTTAATAAACTTTTCAAAATAGTTTCATCTAAGTCAATCGTTATTTTATATAAATTCAATAACTGATATTCATATAATCCATACAGATATTCCGAAGAAGATTTTAATTCTTCTGTTTCAAAATCTAAAGAAGATTTTAAGATATCTATAATATCTATTATTTCTTGCAATTTACCTGTTCTATTCTCTATTAAAAAGTTGTAATTTTCCCTAGCTTGAGTATCTAATACTTCCGTAGGCTTATTTATTTCTTTGTATTTTATAATATATTTTAAATTTAATATTACTTTATCATACATTTTTGTTATCAATTGAAACCTGTCATCCGTAAATACTTCCGCGTCTTTATAATTTTCTAAACCCATAGGCAATTCCTTTGTTAATTAATTGTTTATTTATTTATTTATTATAACATAATTTAAAAATTAAAACTATTATATTCATACTTTGTTATTTTTTTACCCGTATAAATATATATTTTATCTACCGGAATTTCCTTAGAATTTTCAAGTTCATTTTTTAAATAAATATTAAAGTTATCATAAGTTTCAGAAGTTTTATATATTATAGAAAACAATAGGGAAATAAGTAATAGAGATAATATCAGTTCAATTATAGTAAAACCTTTTTTCTTCATTTTTTTAAACTACCTTACACTTTTTTCTTTCTATTATAAAAAAATTATACTTCTTTATTTTTATAATAGAAAGAAAAGACTATAAATGAAACTAAATTTTAAACTATTATTATTATCTTTATTATTTATACATAACTTTATTTACGCTGATAATGTTAGAAAGATAAAAGAAGTAAAAAACATACTTATAGAAGTTATCGGGAATGATATTCTGAAAACCGATATCTTAGAAGAAGAATTAGGAATAGATGCTAATTTATTTAACCTATATAAAGTCTTTAATCGTTCTAAAATAGATATAAAAGATATAAATAATTTTAAAGATGAAATCTTACAAGTTTACAAAGATTATGGATTTATAAATACTAATATTAAAATCATAAAAAGTAAAAATAAAATAATTTATAATATCCAAGAAGGAAAAAGTCTAATCTTCAAAAATTTTATTGTTGAAAATAAAATTCCAGAAATAGATATTTACAAAATAATAAACGTCGACTTAGGAGAAAGATTTAATAGTAATAAACTTGCAATTTTAAGGAATAATATAAACACAAAACTTCTGAAAATGGATTATCCAATGCCAAAATTCAAAATAAATGTTGTTTTAGATGAAAGTGATAATACATTATCTTTGAATATAAATATACCAAAAAATAAAAAAGAAAAAATTACAAAAATAAATCTCTTCAATGATACAAACATAAAAGATGAATATATAAATGATAAAATATCTTTATTAGTAAACGAAAAATATTTATATAAAAATGAAACAGAAACATTAAGAAATTTAAAAAGATTAAATTTATTTCAGAATATCAGAATTCAAAAAAAATTAGTAGATAAAGAGTTAGTAATAAATATTTACATTAGACACATATTGAAAAATAAATATAAAGCTTCAATAGGTTTCGATACAGATGAATTTATAAAAGGAAAATTATTCTTTAAAAATAGTAATTTTCTAAATACATACGGAAATATAACTACAAATATAAAAGCATCAAATATAAATCAATATATGTTCTTAAAATACAACAAACTTTATAGTACAAATTCTACCTATTTTATAAATACGCTCCTAGAGCATAAACAGAATAATAAATTCGAATTTATCACATATAATATAGATAACGGATTTAAATATAAATTTATTGGTGATAATTATTTTATATATAGATATTCTAAAAACAATATAATATATGATTTTTTAAAAAATCAAAAAACAGACTATGATATAAATAGTTTAATTTATAAGTTTGAGTTAAAAAAAACAACAAATGATAATATTGGGTTCGTAATAATAGAAGGGGAAAAATTCAACTTTTTAATCGAAAAAAGTTTTAAATCATTTTCTTCTAATATAAATTTTATTAAAGTAAAATCTAAATTTATAAAATTAAAAGACATATTAGGTAATAAAATATTAATAAAGCTTAAATATTATTTCATCAAAGAGTTAAATAATAATTTTTTACCGACACCATTATTATTTCCTGTTGGTGGAATATTAAGTAACAGGGGTATAGATTATGAGTATACTTATACGGATAATTTGTTCGAAAATACTTTCGAGATACATACTAAGATAATGAAAAATCTATATATAGCTACTTTCGAAGATTATTCATATTTTAAAAATAATGCGACTAATAAGTACGAAAGCATTATAAGCGTTGGTAGTGGGCTTAGATTTAAGACAAAAATAGGAGTGTTTAAACTGGATATTGCAAAAAAAGTTAATGACTATAAAAACAACTCTTATAAATTTAATTTTGGATATGGTTATGATTTTTAAAAAAACTTTTTTCTATATATTTTTAATAACAATATTAGGCTATTTCTTTTATAATTTGAATTATTTTACTATAACTTTGAAAATAATGAAATTTAATGGGTTTAAATATTCTAATATTGAATTATACAAAGAAAATAATAATAACTCTTTATATATTAAGGATTTATATTATTTAGACAATAAAATAGTGGATGAAATTAAAGTAAAATTTTCTTATATTGATAAGTTAATTATAATAGATAAAATATATATTAAAAATATCAAATATGACCTCAATTCTCTTTTTAAAGATAGTAATGAAGGGAATAATAATAAAAATTATATCAGTCTTACACTATTAAATATAATGGTAGAACAAATAAGAATTAAAAAACTATATTTAGAAAGTAGTTATTTTTTAGAAACCATAAATGAAAACATAAAATTCAATGGCGTTACAAAAAATATAAATATAAATATACAAAACGAGAAGATAACATTAGAAAACAATATAAAAATAGAATCATTTGTTAAATTATTTAACAAACAAACAATGTTAAACATAAATATAAAAGAAAACTTTGATATTCACATTAAAATGAAAAACCAGCTGTTTACTTGTAATATGATTAGTAACAACATACAAAATACATTATTATTTAATATTAAAACTAAATCTAATGAATTATTAAAAGGTGTAAATCAAGAATTATCTTTTTTAAATAATTCTAAACTAATAAATATCGATTATGAAATTACCGGCATAATCGATACAAAAAAACAAGAAATTAAAAATTTAAATATTTTAAATTTAAAAAATGATGATAATTTCTTAATAAAAAATATTCAAGGAGATTTCTCAAAAATTTCTCTAAAAAAATCCGTATTGGACAATTTATCCATTAAGATATTAGATAGAAAGATTTCATTTTCTAACAAAACTTTAGATATTAAAAATGTCAGTCTAATAAATATGAAAAAAGATTTTAAATTATTATACGATATAGATAAGAAAATAATAAATATAAATTTTAAAGATTTCTATATTATGTCTAAAAAATTAGGAATTAAAAGAACTATCATAAATGGTGATTTATCTTATTTCTTATCAGACAAAAAAATAGTAAGTAATTTAAAATTCAAAGATACATTTTTTAAACCAAATATAGAAATAGAAAAAAACATACTTGATAGAATAGAAAAAAAAGAAATCAATATGTCTAACGACATTACACTGAAAAAAGAATTGAAGAAAAAATTTCCTGTAAATTTTGATTTGAATTTTAATTTTAAAAAAAGTCATGTTATATTAAGTAATATAGAAGCTAACAATGATTTTGATATAGAAGTTAGGAATTTAAACCCAGGCCTTTTCTATAAAGGTGTTCTTAATATCAAGAAAGGAAGTATAAATATCGAAAGTCAGAAAATGAATATGGAAAACTCTTTTATATTTCTTGATTCCAGAAAAGGAAACTCTTTAAATTTAAATTTTAATAAAAAAATAGAAGATATTATCCTATATGGTAATATCTACGGAGCATTATCAAAACCGAGTTTTGATTTATATTCTAATTCTAACTTATCTGAAAAAGAAATTGCTATATTATTATTAAAAAATAAAGAAGTTTTAAATACTTTTCAACAAATTAAAAATACAAAAGATAGCAATGCTAAATTAAATACAAGCGTAAAAAGCAGTATTATGATTTTCAACTTATTTAAAAATAATTTTATTAATATTTTAGGAATCAATATAGATAAAATTATTTTAGATTCTAAGATAAATAATTTTACTAATACAGAAGAAGTAATGATTAATATAGAAAAGAAGATAAATAAAAAAATTATCTTTAAATATGAAAAAATAGGAAACGAGATAAACTCTTATGATGTAAATTACAAAGTTAATAAAAATATAAGTTTTGATTTTGAACATGTTGAAGAATATGGTAATTCACATCAAGGTATATTTGTTAATTTTGAAAATTAACTATCTTTTTATACGTTTTTATATTATAATATAGTAAATACTAGACCGGAGAATTTATATGAATAAAGAAATAATTGAAGGCTTTTTAGAAGAAGCAGAAGAATTATTCGAAAATTTTATCAACCTTTGTTTAAAAGCAGAAGAACAAGGTAGTTTGGATGATGAAGACATAAACGCATTATTTAGGGATGTACATACTTTAAAAGGTAGTGGTGCTGTTGTCGGATTTATTTTATTTCCAAAATATGTTCATGATATAGAAACATTTATGGACAAGCTTAGAAAAAAAGAATTAGAATATAAAAATGAAATGAGTGATTTACTATTGGATACCGCCGACGTAATGCGTGAATTATTATCTCTAGAAAGCTCCGAAAATTTAGAAGAAGAAACATTTAAAAAATTAACACTAGAGACATCTAAAAGAGTAAATGAATATTTAAAACTTGTTTCTACAGAAGAAAGCGGAAGTGATTCAGAAGAAAGCGAAGATGATGAAATATTAAGACTAATCGCAGAAAATCAAGCAAAAGTGGAAGAAGATAAAGTAGAAGATACTAGCCCTAAAACTGACAACAATGTTATAAAACCAAAAGAAAAGCACGTTACATTAAATACTTCTATTAGAGTTAATTTAGAGAAAGTAGATAAACTTATGAATCAAGTAGGTAATTTAGTTATTACAAACTCTATGTTGATAGAATTAAATGATGGCATAGAAGATAATGTGTTGAAAAAGAAATTTGAAGAAAAATTACAATTATTAGATAGAGAGATAAGGTCTTTACAAGATGCAGTTATGAATGTTAGAATGGTTCCTATGGATAATATTTACAATAAATTTCCAAAAATGATACGAGATGTTAGTAAAAAACTAGATAAAAAAATAAATTTTTCACATACTGGAGACACAGTAGAAATAGATAAATCTACTATAGAAGGCTTAATAGACCCTTTAATGCATATTATTAGAAATTCCTTAGACCACGGTATCGAAAGCAAAAAAAATAGAATTCTAAATGGAAAAGAAGAAGTTGGAAATATCTCAATATCAGCAGAAGCTTCGAATGGTCTCATTGTTATTTCAATAGAAGATGACGGTGGTGGAATTAACCTTGACAAAGTATCTAGTATGGCCGTAAATAATAAGATTATTACACAAGCACAATTAAATTCAATGTCCGACAATGATAAAGCAATGTTGATATTTGCTGCTGGATTATCAACAGCTGATGAGGTGTCAGATATATCTGGTCGTGGCGTTGGTATGGATGTAGTTAAAAATAACATTGAAAAATTAGGTGGGAAAATAAAAATATCTACAGCAACAAATTCAGGTACAAAAATAGAAATATCACTTCCTTTAACACTTGCAATTTTAGATGGACTAAATATAAAAGTAGGAGAAGAGGTTTTTATTATTCCTTTAAATCTTATAATTCAAACTTTACAACCAGAAGAAGATATGATAAAAATAGTTGGTTCTGGTAATAATCCAATGTTTAAACTAACAGAAGACGAACTAATACCTATTATTAAATTATCGGAAGTTTTAAATATTAAAAGTGACGTAAAAAATTTTACAGAAGGTATACTATTAATATTAGGCGGCGGAAGCCACAAAAAAATAGCTTTACTAGTAGACGATTTTTTAAATAAACAACAATTTGTTGTTAAACCTTTAGAAAAAAACTTTGCAAAAATAGGTGGATTTTCAGGTGCAACAATCAAGGGCAATGGTACAGTTTCACTTATTATAGACCCTTTTACCTTTAAAGAATATATTGAATTAGAAAATAATAACGAAGGAGAAGTGTATGAATAATACAACAAATATAGAAGAAAAAAATGATTGGTTTAAGTTTAATATCGGTGATAACCAAGCAATTATAAATATATCAAATATTGTTTTTATAAAAGCTTTTAATAAAGATGAGATAAAACCAATGGTTGATGGAAACAAATTAGAAGTTAGAGGACTTATAGACGCGTTGGGTCATCCTATGCCTGTGTTAGACTTAAATAATTATATCAATATACCAGAAAAAAACACTACAGAAAAACAGGAAGATGAAAAAAATAAAACAATGATTTTAATTGTTAAAATTACTGACCCTAATACTGGGAAAATAAAAAAAATAGGTTTGAAAACAGAAGTTATAACAGATACTATTAAATTAGACAATGATACATTTTTCTTCGAACAAGAATCTGGATTGCTGTTTCATAAATTTTTCCATGATATTGTAAAAATAGATGATAAATTCATATATAGATTTGATGTAGAAGAATTATTTAAAGAAATACCTAGACAATGGGAGGAAAACTAATGACTAATACAGAAAATATATATGAAACAATAAATGGACTAATATCAGAAGCTAATTTTTATATTTTAGATTTCGCAAATGGGACTTATACCGATTCGCAATTAAAAGAAATTAAAGATTGTATAGAAAATGTTATATATGAATACAAAATAGATGAAAATAATTTAGTAGAATTAGATATTTTAAATAGAAATACCTTAGATATAGTAAATAGAATTATAAGTACGCCAGATAGCTTAACTGTTAATTTACCGGCTTTTCTTACACTTTGGTTCCAAACTAATGATAACTATTTAAACAAAAGGGTGAAAAATAATAAACTCTTAAGTAATTTAGAATTATCAAATTTGACAGAAAAATTTAATAATTTTTATCCTAGCCAAATAATAAATAAAAATTCAACAGAAATTCTTAATAACGGCGAATACGACGGAGAAAAAAAAGATAATATTTTAAAAATATTGCTTTTTGAAATCAATAATATAATATACGGATTAAAATCAACTAATATAGTGGAAATAAAAATGTTAGAAGCAGATGGAATCACCAATGCTTACAATGTTACAGAATCAGTCGTAGGACTATATAATTTACGTGGTGAAGTTATTTCACTTATCGATTTAAGAATATTTTTAGATATTAAGAAAAAAGAAGAGATAGATTATTTAGACCCTGAAAAGAATATGATTATATCTGTAAAATACGAAAACAGAATAACAGGTCTTATAGTCGATAAAACAGTGGATTTCAAAGATATAGCAGAAAGTAAAGTAATACACAATACTAATTTTAAAGATATTAAAAAAGAATATGTTCAAGGTGTTGTTAACGACGAAGATTATAATTTAGTTGTTTTATTAAACATTGAAAAGTTTTTAAACAAAGAATCTATACTAGATAAATTTTTAATATACTAATCATTATTTACTAGTAGTAATGCTATTAGTAAATAATATTTTCTATCTCTTTTATTTTCTCCAAATTATCTAATTTTTTATAAACTTCCAACATATACTTTAAAACTTCCATATTACTTATAGACTTATTTTCTAATTCTAGCAATTTATTAAAATAAATTATAGCTTTATCTTCAAGATTTAATTTCGATAATGATTGTGCATAATAATAGTAATAACTTTCTTTTTGATTAGCTTTTAATGTTAAATATTCTTCGATATATTCACATCTGTATTTAATATCTTCATACTTTCTTATTTTATATAAATATTTGATTTTATTTAGAATAGCGGATACACTAGCACCCTTTAAAGTTTTATTGAATAATTTTAATTTCTTTTTATTTATCACTAAGGCTTTTCCATCTTTTCTAACATAATCTTTTAAAATTTCTTTTAATTCGGAAACTGTTATATATCTTTCAGAATCATTTGCAAACATATTTATATTTAATAAACCTGATATTATTATTATTTTTTTTGTTAATTTCATTTTTTTCCTATATTTTTGATATGCCAAATAAAGTCTCTATAACAAAAGCTATAGTTAGAAATGGCAAATATGGTATTTCATTCTTTTTAAATAGTTTTATCGATACAAAAGAAATAGGTATAGCAATTAAACTAGATATTAAAAACATATAGACAATAGACAATGTATCATTTGTTAAATAAGCCAATATAGAAATATATAACAAGTCACCCAAACCAAACATTTCTTTTTTAAATAACGCTTCCGAAATAAACCATAAAGCCGTAAATATCCCTAATAATTGCATTCCAAATAAAAAAACTTCTATTTCATAATAAGATAATATATATATAGAAGCATAAAAGAATAATATTATATTTAGTTCGTCAGGTATTTCCATCTTTTTTAAATCTATAAAAGTTAATAAAAACATTAACATATATAATACAAAAACACTTATATTTTGAAAAACATCTATATAATTAGAATAAAAAGTTAATATACTACTTAATGTATATATTGATACTACTGATATATAATTAGTTTTATTTGTTATATTTTTAATATATCTTTTATTTAAAAAAAATAACACTGGTAATAATAATAATGCACTTATTAAATATATCATTATATCCCCTCTTATAATTATTATATCATATTTTTTATTTTCTTAACAGTTTCAGAATAAAAAGATACAAAAAAGTCTTATAATAATATAAAAAAGAAAGGATTATATATGAATAATGTATTTTCAAACTTTAGAGATTCTATAGTTGATATTATGAAAGATATGTTGGGGACAGAAGAAGGCTTAAGTTTTAGTAATGACATAGGACCATCACAAAATTTACTTGACATTAGCAATAAAAATAAATTTTTAGTTGTAGAGACAGATATTACTGGACCAGAAACTTCCGGGGATATGTCTTTTTTAATACCGGCTAAATTAAGTTTATCAATAGAATATTTTATGCTTATGGGACAAACTACTTTCGATGAAGAATTAGTTATTACGGAAGCAACAGTTGACGCTGTACAAGAATTACTTCAAATGATTCTTAAAAAAACAAGTAATAATTTAGAGAATAATGGACTTGGTAAATTCAGAATGGTAATTACGAATGTTTTTGTTATTGATAGTACAATAGATTTAGATTTAGACAAATATGAATTTTATAATAATTATCACTGGAAACAAGAATTAAACGAAGTATCAATTGACGACGACGCATATATATTATTCGATACAGTTACAAACGTTTTATTTAAAACCGAAGATAAAAAAGATATAGAAAATAAAACAATAGAAATGAAAAACGAAGAAAATATTGAAAATGACATAGATGAAAATAATATAACGATAGAAATTACAGACTGCGATAATAGAAAAAAAATATATAGAAATGAATTAGATAATTTAAAATTATTATTAGGTATAGAATTAAAATTAAGTGTTCGTATAGGTCGAAAAAAAATGCTTTTAAAAGATGTCGTAAACTTAGATATTGGAAAAACAATAGAGTTAGAACAATTGGCGTCTGAACCGTTAGAAATATTAGTTAACGAAGTTAAAATAGCAAATGGTGAAATAGTTGTAGTTGATGGAAAATTTGGAATTCAAATTACCAATATATCTACAAAAGTAGAACGATTAACTAAATTAAGATATAAGGTATAAACATGAACTTTTCTTTTGCGTTAGGTGGAACAATTTTTTGGAGTATAATTTTATATTCAATGTCTGGTTCGGCTGGATTAACTGCTTTTATAAATATATTATCTATATTGATAGTAATATTTGGAACAACTGCAACAGTAGTAATGTCTTATTCTTTTACAGACTTAGGAAATATATTCAGGGCCCTTATAATTGTAATAAGAAAACCAAACTATTCCAATATTTCTGTTATAGAAAGTATGAATGTATATGCAACAGGTATTAAAAAAGATGGTGTATTGGAAATACAAGATATTCATAAAGAAGAAGAAAACCCTTTTTTGAAAGAAGTTTTACAAGATTTAATCAACAATATGCCTGTAGAAGATATAGAATTGAAATATGAGACTTATATTGAATACTTAGAAATGCGACATGACAAATACATACAAGCATTTGATAATATGGGTGGCGTAGCAGGTGCCATGGGTATGATAGGAACTCTTATAGGATTAGTAGCAATGTTGTTAAAAATGGACGACCCAGCAGCAATAGGTCCTGCTATGGCAGTAGCTTTATTAACTACCTTTTATGGCGCTCTAATAGGTAATGGATTAACAGGTCCTATTGCAATAAATTTAAAGAATATAAATGACGAAGAAATTCTTCAGAAAAAAATAATTTTAAAAGGTGTACTTTTAGCAGGAAATAGCGCTACCCCTAAATTTATAAGAGAGACTTTAATGGTAATGCTTCCTAAATCAGAAGCAGAAAAAATAGAATTTTAAGGTATTAACAATGAATAAAAAAAATAAATGTCCAAAATGTCCAAAATGTCTTCCAGCTTGGTTGGCACAATTTGGAGATTTAATGTCATTATTATTAGTATTTTTTATATTGTTATTATCTATGTCAGTTTTGAATGAACAAAAAATAGTAGAATATTTAGCGCATATGCGACAATCTTTAGGTGTTTTAAACAGTAACAAACTAACTCAAGTAACCACTATAACACCTATAGAAAAAACCACTCCCATGGAAAAAACTTCTGATGATTATCAACAGTCTTTAAATGAAATAACAGAAACGTTAGTTCAGCTAAATAAAAGGAATAAATACAATATAGAAATAGATAATGATGAAATGGATATAGAAGATTTTGCACTCCTAGAAATTGGAAAAAAATCTTTTTCTATTACATTGCCAGCCAAAATATTATTTAAAGAAGGTGAATACACAAGTAATAATAAAAATATAGATTTATTTATACAAGAACTACATAGGATATTAAAAAAAGTTAATATGAATGATATTGATATAGAGATATCTGGTTTTGCCTCAAAAGATGATAGAATGTATCTAAATACTCTAATACATCCGAAAAATTTAGTCGAACTTGGATTTTTTAGAGCAGAATATATAGCTGGTTTATTGAAAAAATCAGGATTTTTAAGTTCTAATATAAAAATTACGTCATACGGAAATAATAGAACGATAGATTATGAAAATAATGACAAAAATAGAAGAGTAGAAATAAAGTTAATATCACATAAATTCGAAAGCGAATTAAATAAAAACAAGAAAAGTGTGTTCGATAAAATAAAGAAAATGAAGAAAGATGGTATTTAAAAATGAATGATTATAATAATATAAATAATAACAATAAAAAAAATATATTTATTATGGAAAATAAAGAAAATAAAGAGCTAAAGAAAGCTACTGATAATTTTGAAGCGATATATGTTAAAAAAATGTTGGAAATAGCATATAGAAATAGTGATGTTGGTGGCACCGGGCCAGGAAAAGAGATTATAAAAGGTATGTATTTAGATGCTATATCTAATAGTGGTCAAGGTAGTATAGGTATAAGTAAAATGTTATACGATAGTTTAATACAAGGACAAAAAAAATGAACCAATTAGTAAACTTATTAAAAAACCAAATAACCATATTAGAGGATTTGATAAGAAATACTATTTTTGAACTTTCTAATTTTAATAAATTTAGTCCCGAAGAATTATTCCGAATTTCTAATGAGAAAGAAGAACTAATGAAAAATCTTATATTTATTAGAAGTGAAATAGATAGTTACATGGTTAAACACAAAGAATTAAATCTAGAAGAAGTAAATTATTTATTTCAAACTATCGATAATTTAGCAAATCAAATGAAAGATGAAAATAAAAAACTTATGATTTTAACTCTTAGTATGAAAAAACTATACGATGATTTAGTTGAAAATGTAGACAATAAAGCTATATTAAATATTGATATTTAATATAAAATAAAACGGAGGAAATAAATGAACTTAAATATATCAGCAAATGGGATTAAATCAGCACAAAAAAATCTTGATATTATAGGGAACAATATTGCCAATGAAACCGTAGACGGGTATAGAAGACAGGTGTCTAAAAATGAAGAATTGCCTTCTATTAGAACAGATGGCTTTTATACAGGAACAGGTGCAAGAACGACAGGAGTTGAACACACAGTAGACAATATAATTTATAATAATATGTTAAATCAAATGGGTGACAAATCTTTTTCAGAGAGCTTTTCCACATATTCACAATCTATAGAAAATCTTTATCAAGATAACAATAGTATAGGTATAGCCGCCTCTTTAGATAAATTTTTTAATACAACTACCGATTTAAAAAACAATATGGAAAATAGTGCCCTAGAAGGTGTATTTGTAGATGATTTAAATACACTAAATGGTAATTTACATATTTTAAACAATAATCTAGAAAACCTAAGAAAAGAAGTTATTGTAGATTTAAATAATGATATAGAAGATTTAAATTATGAATTAAAAGAATTACAAACAGTCGTTAAAGAATTATCAATATCATTTAAACCAGAAATGGCTGACAAACAAGCAATGTTAGAACAATCTATAATGTCTAAAATAGATGCTGATGTTGTTTATGATAGCGATGGAAATTATAATTTAATGATAGGCAACCATAGAGTATTAGACAAAAATTCTATGCGTGAACTAAATACTGATAATAATCAGATAAATATAGGCAATATAAATATTACAGATGTTATTTCAAAGGGAAGTATTAGTGCAAAAGCACAAATAGCTATCAGTGATAATAATGAAATAGATAAAAATATATATAAACTAGATTTAATGGCCAGTAGTTTAATAAAAGAAACAAACGCTATTTATTCTAGCAAAGCTTTTGAAACAACCAGAAGTAAAGATTTTTCAACTCCTAATTTCGACACCATACCTTTAATAGATTTACCTGAATTAAAAGGATTAAATCCAGGTGACGTTACATTTACTTTACATACTGACCCTACAAAAGAAATTACTATAAATATAAATCATAAGACAACTTTAGAAGATTTCAAAAATACATTAGCTACGGAGAGTAATGGTGAGATATTGATGTCTTACGGTAACAATTCAAATGTTAGTATTTACTCACCTAATTTTCCAACAAATATTTCAAATGATGAAAATACTAATTTTAAACAAGTTATGGGTTTCAATAAACTTTTAGAAGGTTACGACTCAAAAACTATTGAAGTAAATAGAGAAATACAAAAAAATCCAGATTCCTTATTTGTATCTAATGATAGATTACAAAATAATGTAAATTATGATATTTTAGATGGATTAGCAGATTTGCAATTTAAAGAAGTAAATTATGATGATATAGTAAAATATAATGATTATTACAATAAAGAATATTTTAACCCGTCTAATACACGTATTACATCACTAGATACACACACAATAAAAGATTTTTATGCAAATATCACAATTGATGCATCGAGAGTTGTTGCACGGTCAAATGATAAATTAGATTTACAGTCAAAAATATTAGAAACTACCACTACAAAATATGAAGAAAATGTTAATGTAAATAAAGATGAAGAGCTGATGAATCTAATGAAGTACCAAGCTGCATATAGTGCTAATGCAAAAGTTATATCTACAATGAATGAGTTAATGGACACTATCTTGAGAATGTAATTATAATTATGTGGTACTTAAGTATTATTCTTTATAATATATATAAAAAGGAACAAACATGGCAGATTTAGGAGCAATAGGTTTAGGAAGTAATAACGCCTTAAATTCGGACCTAATAACAAAATTAAAAAAAGCAGATGAAAAAGCACAATTAGGATTGTACGAAAGAAGAATAGAAGCAGATGATGTAAAATTAGATAACCTTTCTATCATTACAAATAGTATATCAGACCTAAAAGATAGTATGGAAGAACTAGGAACACAATCTAATTATAATGCAGTTAATATTTATGGTAATGAGACTATTGATATTAAAGTTACAGATGCTAGTATCGTAGAAGATTTTTCATTAGAAGTTGTACAAAAAGCAAGAAAAGGGATAGTGCAAAGTAATACATTTACAGACCTTACCAATACACTTACAACAGACCAAACTTTTGTTTTTTCAATAGGTAGTGGCGCAGACAGAACTATAAATTTTCAAGCTGGTGACACTTATGAAGACATAATCACTAGATTGAATTTAGAACAAGGTATAGACGTTTCATATACAAAAGTAAATGACACAGAATACAGATTAACAATGGCTTCCGAAGAAACAGGTTTAGAAAATGCTATAAACATTAAATCTGAAACATCTGAGTTATCAACCTTTTTAGGATTTAGCGAACCCACTAACGAAATACAATCAGCACAAAATTCTGTTTTTATATATAATGGATTACAAGTAGAAAGAAGTGACAATGATATAAAAGACGTTGTACCAGGTATTGAATTCTCTATACAATCAATAGGTGAAAATAACATATCTTTAAAACCTAATTCTGATGCATTATTATCTTCTATTGATAATTTTGTTGAAAAATATAATACACTTGTTATGGATATAAAAGAAAGCATGAATGTAGAAAATTATACAGAAAGTTTAATGTCTAATTCAGAAGTTAGAAACATAATGCGAAGTATAAATGATGAATTATTTGGTGGAAATTTTGATGACACTAAAAAATTTAATAACTTAACTGACTTAGGTATAACAACCAATAAAGATGGGACTATCACTATCGAAACCACTATAGACGAATTCGGTGAAGAGGTCTCACTATTTGAGCTTACAGAAAATAGTTTTGAAGATATACGTGATTTATTTTCTTCTACAGATTCATTAGGGGAGCCAACAGGTTTAATGAATACTACTTTCGAAAATGTTTTAGAAAATTTAATAAATGATAGTAATGATGGTTCTTTAAACGAATTAAAAACGTATATAGAGGGCGACAAAACAGGATTAAATACACAAATGGAAAAAACACAAGCAAAATTAGATGCACAATATGAACTAATGACACGTAAATTTGCAGCATTCGACGCACTTATTCAAAAATCTACTGCGGCATTCTCTAGTCTCCAGTTACAAATCGACCAATCAACAGCAACCCCTAGTTAATAAATATTAGAATTAAATTCGTATTAAGTTTTTAATTCTAATATTTCATTCTGTTCGTATAATTTTATTTGTCTATACAACTCTTCCAAAATAGTTATATTTCCAACACTTTTTATAATTATATTATTATATTTTGGTTTTAATATTTCAAACTCTAAATCATTTGTAGAATAAATAGATATCTTTAATATACTTTCCTCTATAATTACTTTCAATTTAGTATCCCTATTATTTTATTTCAGTTTCTATTTCTTCTACGGAACTAGGTCTTAAATAAAAAGAATTTTTGTTATTTAATTTTAATAATAATGAATAAACGGTGTTATTTTTAATTTTTATTAAATACTTCTTATTAGTTATTTTTGTGTAAGAAATTATAGATATATCATTATTAGCTATTTTTATCAAATTATTATCTACTTTATATATACCTAAATATTGGTTTCTATCATATATTATAATCTTAGAATTATTTATGTTTATTAAAGTATCTAATTTTAAATATTTCGTTATAGAAAGAGTATCATTATTAATATCATATTCTGATATTTTTAAAGAATATTCTTCTTTTAAATTGATATTCGTAGTAGATAAAGTAAACATGTTTTTAGAATTATTATTTACTGATATATGTTTCGCTATATTAAAAACGGTTATATCACTCCCCAATATCGCAATATTAGATTTTACCTTTATTAAACTCTTTTGCTTCTTTATAGAACGGAATTGTTTGTAAGCTTTATTTTTATTTTTATAAGCATATATATTTACATTCTTAAAATTATATTTTGTAGTATTAGTAATCGTAGCTTTATTTATAAGTTTATAATCATGTTTATTGTTAATATGTAACTCATAGTCGTGTGTTATAAATAACCCCTCTATATTAAAGTAATTATTGATTTTAATCCTTTTTTTAATAGGTGAATTAACATTTACTATTATGTTAGTCTGGTCAAACTCAATATCCTTTTTTAATATATTATCTATATCAAATACTAAATCTTCAAATTTAACAGGATGTATTTTTCCTTCAATATCAATCAGTAAAGGATTTTTATTGATTATATTACCATATTTACCATCATATTCAACTGATTTTCCTATATTGTTATCTATAATATAGTTTTTGTTTAATGTATTAGCAATAATAGAATAAGAAAGATTTCCCAAATTATCCTTTGTACTAATATTTAAATTTTTAATATTTTTATAAGGTATTATATATTCATAATCGTCATTTGTATTCATATCTATCAATTGGGTATAATTAACTATAACTTCATTGTTTTTTAAATAAATATCTGTTGAATATAAATTAGATATTGTTAATATAAATAGTATAATTCTTTTCATCATTTTCCCCTAAACTATATCATATAATTTTTTAATATCATTTAACACTTTGTCAAATTCATCTAATTTTATCATATTAGGTCCGTCGCTTAATGCACGACTAGGGTCATTATGAACTTCGAAGAATAAACCGTCAACTCCCCATATAATTGCACTTTTAGCCATAAGTGGTGCAAACTTAGAATCTCCACCTGTTGTAGTTCCATTGCCACCGGGTCTTTGAACTGAATGTGTAGCGTCCATCAAAACAGGAACACCTATCTCTTTCATATCTGATATATTTCTAAAATCCACAGATAAGTTATTATATCCCACAGTATTACCACGTTCTGTTAAAAATATTTTGTCATTACCACTTTGTCTAACCTTATTAACTGCATTAATCATATCCTTTCCAGACATAAATTGTGCTTTTTTTATATTTATTATTCTATTAGTTTTTGCTGCTTCCACTAACAAATCTGTTTGTCTACATAAAAAAGCAGGTATTTGCAATATATCTGCCACTTCACCAACTGGTTTTGCCTGGTTACTTTCGTGTATATCTGTTACAATTTTGAAATTAAATTCTTTTTTTACTTCTTCTAGAATTTTTAATCCCTCTTCTAAACCAGGTCCTCTATAGCTATCCAATGAGGTTCTATTAGCTTTATCATAACTAGCTTTGAAATAAAAATCAAAAAAATCTTCATCTACTATTTTTTTTAGACCCTCAGCTGTCTGCATTATATTATCTCTACTTTCTATTACACATGGACCTGATAACAATATTTTTTTGTTAAACATTACTATACCCTTTTATTAAATTCTTTCTGTATTATATCATACAATTTATATTTAGGGTCGGCTATACGTGATTTCACTAAATATTTATATTTATGCAAAATAGTCAAATAAGTCTGTTTATATTTATTATTATTAATGATTCCATCTAACAGTGTATTATATTTATAACTTTTTATTATTAAATCATAAAATACTTTTGATTTTGTGTTGCTATCTAAATTCTCGAACAAATCAATATAAACATTATTATAAAAATTAGATAAATATATTAAATCACCTTTTTCGTATCTGTCAACTTTCAACAGTAAGTTTAAAGATATAATAATCTCTTCAGATGTTTCTGTATTTAAACAATAATTAAGATTTCCCATTATTTCTTCTAATTGTTTTAATTTTAAGCCCGTATTATTACTACGCTTCTTTTTTAAAAAAAACATTACGTTTAATACGTTATTGCTTAGATTATATTGTTTTTTCATTTTTTAAATCCTAATTAAATGTATTGTATTATACTAAAAAATTAAGCAAAGTATAAGTAAACTTCAGATACAATAAAGTTATATTAAATAAAGCGATTAAATTATGACTGAATTATTAACAATTTTAAAAACAATAGATATTACAAAAAACTCTAAAATATTATTTACTAGTTCAGATGGTAAAAATATTTTAGAATACTTAAGTTATTTTATATCAGATGGTATAACATATGCTGATTTATTAAAGGTTTTAAACAACTTGACAGTATATGATGAAGATTTGGACGTAATAATGAAATTACGCACAGAAATTACGAATCACATTAAATTTTTATATAAAAATGAGGATTACGTAAAACTTATCAAGCTAGTAAACAAATCCTTTATTCAAAAAAATTATTTTTTTACTAATGTAAATGGAAAATACAATTATATCTTTCACAAAGATTTCTTTAAAAATTTTGATAAAATGAGCTGGAATGAGATAAATATGGTTAAAAAACATGATTTGTATTTTAGTAAAACACAAGTTTCTTTATTTATTTTGGATAAAGCATACGAAGAAAATTTAAAATTAAATGGAACTATTATTTTTATAAATATCAATAAAAATCATACTTATAAAAAATATGCAGAAAAATTTAGAAAAAAATATAATACTCATATATCAGGTTTAATCAGCAATAGTTTATTATTTACTAATCAAAAAAAGTTTATTAGAAAATTTACTTTAAATAACGACATTATCTTAAACGATACAGAGGAAGAATATGAATTATTTCTTTCTAAGTTAATGGTTGATAAAAAATGGATTTTAGTGAAGAATGTGAAGTATTATAAAAATGATTTCTTTCCAATTAAAATGATAAAAAAGCAATTAGTTTTAGATTTTTAATATAAGGCTTTTTCACCTTATATTATTTTGGGAATATTATTAGAATCTAACTTCTAAATTCCAATAAAAAGTAGACATCTTTTTTATTGTATTAGCTTTCATATAATCAGGTAAATCTTCTATCAACATAGGAGCACCTAAATGAAAACTAGAACCTGTGTATTTATAATCTATATTTAAATACCCAAATTTAAAGTGTGCATATCTATTTATAGGAACTAATGCATAAATTTCCACAGCTTGTCCCCTTGTAGACAATTTATTGTAAATATTTTCAGAACCTCGTGTAAAACTTAACCAATTCTTACTACCTTCATTATATTCTGCACCAATTTTCCATCCATTATCCATATTATATCTTGTTCCTACCCAATATGCATAACCATTTTTAATTGTTTGGTCGTTTCCATTCGATAATAATCCTAAAACACCACCAAAAGGCGTTTTAGAAGGTGTTGCTTTTGACATACTATAGTGTGCAAACAAATCCCATTTAGAACCATTTATTTTTTTTGCAAATGAAGCAACGCTAAAAAGTTCCAAATCTCCAACATTAACATCAGGAGTTCCTACAGGAAAACCATACATATTACCTAAATCAACGCCAGTTGGGTCAGCTATCATATCCATAGCCTTCACATAACCCAATTGCAACATACTATTTTTATAAGTAGGTATTTCTGTTTCCGCAAATACACCAAAAACGTTAGTATCTTTTACCGAAGCCTCCATAGGTATAGTCGGTGTGCTAGGTGAACTTTCATCATACTGATAACCTTTACCAAACGCAAAACGCAGTGAACTTTTATTTAAACCAGTTACCTTGTCTGTTATAGCAGTAATTATGAAACCGTCAGCTGCACCATCAAAATCTAGAGCAGAAAACGTAGCTTGTCTTACACTATTATTCTGAAAATCATAACTTGTTCCTTTTGTAGAAGGTAATCTACCAAAAGTTAAAATCATAGGCACATCTTCTATTATATTTTCTCTCCAACTAATATAAGCTCTAGTAAATGATATTTTATTAGTGCTTGGCCTCATCCCCTGACTATCGTCATAATTAGAACCAAAATTATAAGTATTATCCGACCAATTTTTATACATAGATAGAGTTCCATCAAAAGTCATGTTTTTCGATATTTTAGAATACATATTCAAATCTAATCTATTTCTAAAAAAGTTATCTATTTGATAATTAGACTCATCTACGTTCGTTATATCAAAATAGTTATATTCGGACATAAAATCTAAACCAAATCTCATTTTAGAATTTAATGCAGACGAAGTTTCCAACTCATCCAATCTTTCTTCTAAATCTTCAATATCTTCAAGATATGAAGATTTCATTTTTTGAAATACAACTTTTTCTTTTTGTAATTTATTCACTTTTTTATCTAACGAATCTAATCTATATTCTAAATCAAATGCATTTAACGAAGTCATCAATAAAGTACTTGCTACTATACTTGTTAAAATTTTTGTTTTTATTACCATTACATTTCTCCCGCAATTTTTGGTTTAGCTGAATCAGCTGCGTGTTCTATTAAAAAAACCTTTAGACGTTCTTTGTCAGAGTTAGGTAATTCTTTAAAATCACTTAAATATATAGACCTTTTTGAACGCGGAAAGATTTTTTTCCATTTCTTTTTTTCAAATATTTTTTCCCAAATGGCAGATACTTTTGCTGATGCAGAAATTTCGAATTTACTCGCAATCTCTCCACCTGTTTCTGCATTTAATATAAATATATTTGAAACCATCATTGTTGTGACTAATAATGTTTTCTTAATCATTTAATTGCTCCATTCTTTATTTATTATGTCTTTATTATAAATATTTTTTATGGATTTTATTTTTTTATAAAAATAATATATATGAAGTGTAAAAGATATTACTTTTATTATTCAGATTGCGATGGTTTCTTGTGGATTTTTCTATATAAAAATAAAGAACCTATATTTAATAGTATAAAAAATATAGATATATAAATATAATTATATATTTTATTATCTTCTTTTTTTAAAAGAATAAAATCCTGTTTTGATTTATCCATAGTTGCAGTTAAGTTTTTTAATTCTTCTTTTAAATTATTTATTTCATCTAAATGTTTAGTATAAATTATATCTTTTTCTTTATTACTTGCAATTAAGACTTTATTTTTATCCATAGTAGAAATTTTAATATCTTTTATCTTCGTATTTAATACATTTATATTAGACTTATACTCTTCTAACTTTTTTATATTTTTTAGTTTTATTTTATTTACAATCTTATTACATTGTTTTTCTTTATCTATTCTTAATACATATAATCTTTTATCATATACATTTTTATATTTATAAATTTCTAATTCTTGATTTTTCTTTGCAAGCTCTATATTCTGAACTAGTTTTAAATTTTCTATTTTATTGTTTTCAATAATTTCTTTTAATTGCTCTAATTTTAATTTATATTCGGTTAATTTAGTATCTAAATCAAAAGAAACTTTATTAGGAACCGTAACTATTAAGTCTTCTTTTTTGATTTTATGTTTTTTAGTTAGATTGTTAAAAAAATCTTTATAGTATTTTTTTATAGCTAAGTAACTTGAACTATCACTTTCTAATTTAGATATATCAGTTAAATATTCGTATAGTTTACCGTCCATTAATAACATTTTTATATCAGATATATTATTTCTCTCTATTAGTTTCTTTATTGCCTTTACATATTTAACTTTATCATTTATTTTTTTAAAGTAGAAAACCATGGCAGGATTATTCTTCAAGGAATAGTTTATATAATTCGTATTATTCAATTCTATATTGTTTTTATAGATATAATATATAGACATATATAAATTCTTATCTATCATTTTATATATCAAATCTTTATTTTGTGAAGTAAAAAGTTTTTTCCAATCGGGAAAATCTTTATTTTTTTCATGATTTATAATTTCTATAATAGCTTTCATTTTCTGTTCATCTGTTTCAGATTGTATTTCGGATAACAATATATCTAATGCAGATAATTTTGTACTTTTTGTAGTTCTATATATATTAATGTCATGATTATTTAATAAGTTTTTTATCATTGCAGGATTATATAAAGCTGCATATTGTATAGGAACTAGACCACTCTTTTCATCTATATTATTGATACTTATTTCTTCATAACCTTGGTTTAGTTCTTCTATTCTTTCCAAATCATTATATTTTACAGCTTGAATATACTCATTTGCGTTTAAATATCCTGAATACAATAAAGTTAATAATATATATGATGTAGCTTTCATGAATACCCTTATAAAAAGTTTTTATTTTTTTTAAATAAATTGTCTAATTTTATTTTTTTTGCTTGTAATAATTCTAGCGGACTTTCAACACTAACACCAAATAAATTAAATTTTTTATCAATAATTTTCAACATCTCATCTTTATCTTTATCTTCTTTTATTTTAAACAATAAAATATCTATAGACCGTTTTGTTTCTTCAGATATAGAATCACTATTAGAATTTTTTAATTCTTCTATCTTTGTAATAATATTATTGTAGTTTTCTTTTAATGTCATTTAATCATCCTTGAAATATTCTTTATATATATTTGTAACGTTCATAGGTTTATATATATTTGTATTATAATTCACCTTGCTATAACCACCTGTATATTCCTTATAAGAAGTTAGTATTGCTAATATTAACAATATACTAGAAACCATCACAAAGATTATATTTATATCTTTTTTATCGACTTTTTTATAAAAATAAATTGTTAAAAAAAAAGATATTACTATTAAAAAGTAACTCATTCTTTTTCCCTTGTTGTTTTGTTGTTACCTTTATTATAAAACTTAAAAATATAAATTTTTCGTTTTGCCTTTATAATAAAGATAATTAAAAGTCACAAAGGACATATATATGTTAAAAAAATTAACTTTTTCAATAATAGCAAGTGGAATTTTACTAGGTAACGATAATTCTGATTTTATTAAATATTTGAATAAATATGATTTAGAAGGTATTAAAATATTAGTAGAAGATAAAAAAATTGATATTAATAAACCCAATGCTAACTGTAAAACGGTTCTTGATTTTACTTTAGATAAATTTCAAGACACTGGTTTAGAAAATATAGATAAAATTTTAGAAATATTAAGTTATTTAGAAAACAATAATGCAAAAAGATTTATATCATACAAAGATATAAAGGAATGTAATATTATTTTAAAAGAAAAGATAAGAATAGAAACGGTTGCAAATGAAGTTAAATTGTCAGATAGTGATTTAGTATCGCAACAACTTTCTAGTTTTAGAGTTAATAATACATTTGAAGATAAAAAAGTAGCTTATTTTGTTAACACATTAAATATGTATGTAAATATGTTTAATGATTCTTTATTTGGGAAAGACGGAAATTATATCATATTGAAAAATTTTAATTCTAAGTTATATAGTAACATAGAAGTAGATATCGCTGATTGGAAAGAAACTAGTAACCACAAGTTAATAACTTATAGCATAGATAAATTGAAACTATTAGAAAGTATTGATGTAAATAAATTCGAAAATGAATTAGAAGACCTATTTAAAAACAGACATTATTTAAATCAAATACAGTTTAGAATTAATAAGTTGTATAAAAAATTATCTATGTCTTTAAACGAAACAGAAAAAAAAGAAATTCAACATGCAATAGATAGAAGTTATGCGTCTTTTAAATATATAATCAAAGATAGTATTTTAAATTTACAAAAATTCAAATCTATATTTAAATAATATAGATTTCGCTATTTAATATCTAATATTTCTATATTCTTATCAAAGGAACCATTCGAAAAACTATATTCTTCATCTTTTTCTTTACCCAAAAGAAAATTACCAAATGGGCTTAAATAAGAAATCTCTAAATTACTAGGATTTGCTTCATATGGACCAACTATTTTATAAATAATTTCTTTTTCTGTATCTATATCTAAAATAGTGCAAACAGAACCAAATTTTACTTTTGAAAAAGACTTACCGATATCTGTATCTACTACTTCAATATCCGCCAACATATCATTGATTTTTCTGATTTTATTTTCTATTCTATCACTTTCTTCTATGGCTATTTGTAAACCACCATTCTCTTCCAAAGAAGTGTTTTCCTGGTTATGAATCACGATTTCATCAGTCATTCTTTTTCTTTCAACATCAGTTAAAAACCTCAACTCTTTAATTAGATTTTTATACCCTTCTTTTGTTATATATACGCTCATTAATTATATCCTTAAAAAAATAAGCTGTATTATATACTTTTTATACTTAATTATTTATTAAGTATATGGAGCATCGTGTTTATTAAACCAGTCTCCAGATTATCCAATTCTTCTTTTTCTTTAATTATATATCGATAATTGTTGTAAAACCATTTAATTACAGATATAGAACTTAAAATATTCTCTATATCCTCTAAATCTTCTATATCATTTGAATTTTTTAAATATTTTATTTTTTCCAAATCTAATAGTTCTAATAGTTCAGCAGATTCTTTATTGGCTACTTTTAATAATAAAATTTTAAATATAGGCTTATTATAGTAATTAACATCAACAGGCATTGTTAATATCTTATATTTTTCTTTTATATTAAAAGTATGCGCGTCTATAAGTTTCGCTATATCAAAATATTTTGCGGGTATATGATATTCTGCATTATAAATTTCCAAACATATCATATCAGATATATTTAAAAGAATACTATGTATATATTTATTATTAAATATCTTAGAATATTTATTTATATCTTTAAAAGAAGGTTGAATATACACTTTTTCTGTATTATCATATATAATATTTGTTTCTAATATATCACTTATACCTTGATTCTCAGTATTTATATAAATATTATCAGATAGTATATAAACACCTCCATCTTCCGAAGAATACCCAAATCGCCCCGCCCTTCCAGCTATTTGTTTTATTTCTTCTGATTCTAATTCACGTATTTCTTTTCCATCAAACTTTTCCATTTCAGAAAATATAATATTTTTTATAGGAAGATTTAAACCCATACCAATAGCATCTGTGGAAACAAGTACTTTATTCTCTTTTGCAAACTTCTTTGCCTCATTTATTTTTACGACAGGTGGTAAATTACCATATATAATTGCGACCTTTTTATTATATTCTTCTTCCAAAATACGCTTTATTTTAAAGACTTCTGCTCTTGAAAAAGTTATTACAGCAGCACCATTTTCTATATGTGATAGTAATGTGTCTCCTTTAAATACTAATTTATTTTTTCGTTCATGTCTTATTAATTCTACATTAGCAGATAAAAAATTATTTATTAGATTTTTAACAGATTCATTCCCTACTAAAACCAAATGATTACATTTAATCTTTAATAATGAATTTATCCAATATATACCCCTTTCTCTATTGATTATCATTTGTATCTCATCTATTATAACAATATCATATTGTCTATTTAAATCAATTGTTTCAATTGTACAAGAAGTAAAGTTTGCACCTTTTTCTAATTCTTTTTCTTCACCTGTTATAAGGTTACAAGGCTTCCCACGTTTCTGTATTTCGCTTTTTCCCTCAACTGCCAATAAACGCAATGGCGCTAAATAAACACCTGTATTATATTTTACTATTTCATTAAATGCGTTATATGTCTTACCACTATTAGTTGGTCCGAAGTAATATGATACTTTTTTAATATTATTGTTTTTTTGAAAGAAAATATCATATTGTTTTTTTATTTGTGTAAGGTATTGTTCTGTCTTGTATTGTCTATTTTCCTCTTCTTTTAAAGAATCTATATATAAAGATAGTTCTATATTAAATATATTAAAAACATCTTCTTCTATTTTGCTATTTATATACTTATATAATATTTTTCTATCCTCTTTTTCATATGTTTTTATTTCTAATACCAAGTTACTTATCTTCTCTACAAAATTAACCTTATTATTTAAGAAATATAGTATTTTCTCCAGTGCCAATGTAGAACGTTTTGGTGAAATATTTATAATATATTTATATTTATCTATTTCTAATTTACAAATTATATTATTTTTCTTTGCGTAAAAATTACTATTAGTTAATTGATTTATTTCATCTATATTGACTTTTAAAAAAGAGTTAATAGTTTTTCTTTTTTTAATTATTTTTTCAAAATCTTTTTCTTGAATATGTAGACTAGTGAACTCCTTAAATAATAACAAATAATTTTTTTTATAATTAACTATTTTTACGAATGTTTTTATCGAGAATGTGTTGTCTATTAAATATTCATTTACATTTTTTAATATAAAGTCATAATAGATAGTATCCTTGAAATATTTAACTTCTTCATATAGTTTATTTAAGGTATTTATAGTTTTAGAAGTTATATCTGATATATAAGAATTTTTATTAAAATATAATTTATCCATAGTTAAATGTTCTATTTTTATTTTTTTATCTTTAATAGGGATTTCTATTTTAATATTAGATTTAGTAATTGTCAAAGATGGTATTACCATTTCTAAAATTTTCTTCTGAAATTTAAATTTATCTTTTTCCAAATAAAGATATAGGCATTCATATAAAGGTTTTGTTACTTTAATAACCCATCTTGGCAAGTCTTTTTTTAAATTTTTTATTATAAAATCAAAATAGGAAGTAATAGTAATATCTTTATTAATATTTTCTTTAAGATACAAAGTTAAAAACTTTCTATGATTTGTAGAATTTATATACACGATGTCAGAAGAATTATTTAAACTTAATTTAGTCGTTTTTATATATTTCTTCTCAATTAAAACTTTATTACTTTTATATGTTATTCCTTCGCCAAATATATTGGATAATAAATTAGTCATTGTGACTTGTTTAGATATAACTAGAGTATCAAAAAAGTTAGTATCCCTTAAAAAAGTACCTATATTTGTATAATTTTTTATTAGTATGGATTTTTCTGTATAATTCTTTTTTGATAAAAAATTATACAAAACTTTTTCAAAATAGTCACTCGCATGGAATTGCGAAAACAAATCTTTGAATATTATATTTATCTTATCCATTCTTAAGTCTATTAACGTATTTTTAAATAGACGTATAGCTTTCTTAGTTCTATCAAAATCCTTGTATTTTTTATAAATTACCTTTTTTTCTTCTATAGTTACTTTATATTCTTTTGCAAAATCACTATATAAACTTTTTATCTGTTGTTTTGTATCTTTTTTTATAGAGTAAATATAAGACATATAATCTTTTATAAAACCTTTTTCGTTTTTTAAAACTAAATATTTTTGAGTTTGATAACCTTTAAAATTTCCATATTTTAAAATACTATTGGTATTACTTAATAATTCTGATTCCGTTTTTAGTTCTTCTATATATTTATTATAATTTATCTTATTCGTGAAAAAATCTTTGAAATATTCCCATTTTTTATCATTATTTTCTTTTAATATTTCTTTTAGCATATTTGGAGATTTTATTAACATAAATATTCCTTTATTTTTATCTAATGACATAATAGCATGATTTATACTAAAAATATTCTTAAAGTGCCTTAAATACGGAATAGAATGTTTAAAAATATATAAAACTATATTTTATTTTATAATAATTATAAAAGGTTATTATATGATTTACAAAACACATGTTATTTTTGCAGAAAGTATCGCTTTCTCACCATTTATTTTAGAGAATTTAGATATTATCGATTCTAAAATGAATATATGGAACAATTATTCAACAATGGAGTTAGCTATTTTTATACTTATATTAGCTATTTCTGCACTATTACCAGATTTAGATGAAGAGCAATCTTGGCTATCAAGGAAAATTCCATTTGTTAGTGCTTTTACAGGAATGTTGCAACATAGGGGGTTAACTCATTACTTAATTACACCAATATTATTATATACAATAGGAATATTTATAGTATCAGAAGATAATTTAATTATTGTGCAAATTATTACGCTAGGTTGGTTTCTTCATATTTTAGGCGATAGTTTTACAAAATCCGCTATTCCAAATGGTTGGTTTCCTATTAAAAAAACATTTACACTAATTCCGAAAGTCTTTAGATTTAGAACATATGGTAGCGTAGAAATGATGCTAGTGTTACCTGTATTAACAATCATATTTGCATATGAAGTTTATTTAATGATAGCAAGTAATGGATTAAATATTATTTAATTATTATTTGATAGTTATAAAGTTTTTTAATTGCTTGTGACTTTTCTTTTAATAATGATTCATGTATAGAATTATCTATAAAAAGTTTATACCTAGCGTCTTGTTTTATTTTTAATAAATATTCTTCTTTTCCAAAGCTTGGTATTACGTCATTTATTAAAACTATATAGTATATTTTATTTATATCTAATATCTTATTTACCAGGATAGGTTTTTTTGTATTTAATAAAATATTCTTTAAATTATTATTTACCTTTCCTTCCTCTATTTCTTTTAACATTATATAATTTTTATTATATTCTTCCAACTTGGATATTTTAGATATTATTATTTTAATCTCTTTATATGACTGACCAGTTTTTAATAGCGAAAATACACGTAACGCAGTTTTTTTGTCTTTATATTTTAACAATTCCATATTATATCTCTTTGGCAAATATAAATCGTGGTTATCAAAAAAAGATAAATATTCAGACCTAGAAATAGTGTATTTATCTTTAAAATAATCCAAAACGGCTTCACGTTTTAAAATTTTTTTAAGAATAGACAATTTACGCTCATATTGTGATGTATTCATATTCATATTATTAAATAAGTCTTCTATAGCATATAAGTCTTCTAATTCATATAATTCTTTCTTATATTCTTCTTCATATTCTTTTGTATTGAGGGTATTTAAATCATTTGTTAAATCTACCTCTTTAGTTGTTGTACGCAAATATATGTTGGAATATAATAACGATGAAGATAATGCTAATAATATTACTTTAAACAAATAATTATTTAGCATATTTTATATAACACCGCTTCTATTTGAACGTGTAGCTCTTCTATTAAATTATTACACTTGATTATCTTTAATTTCTCTTCGTGACGATAACTATTTAATTTATTTTTTATATAAAATTTAAAGTGTTTATTTAGTTCTGATAATTTATTCTCTACACTTAATAAACCCTTATGAGTAATTATTTGACTTTCTACCATCTCTTGTAAATTTAATAATTCGTATACATTATTACTTTCAGTCCATATTTCTTCTATAAAATATATATTAGATATTAAATCTTTTACTTTTTGTTCGTTGATTTGAAATTTCATTTTGTAACTCTCCAAGGTTTTATCTTATTATAAATAAAAAAAACCTAGAATGATATAGATATTATTTTATTGCTTTAGTATTATCTTGACTCACAGAATTTGTTGTTAAATATTCTTCACGGTACTTACTATTAGCTAATATCATTTTACCATCTGATAATGTAGACATAGGAGATTTTAAAGTTTTTTTGATTAGATTAGTCCAGTCTTCAGTCTCTTTAATTTCTTGTATATCCTTCATCTCTTCAGAAGAACTAAAAGTAGTTTCCAAAATAGTCGTTAGGATATTATCTACCACTTCTATACTTATTTCACTGTTTAAATTATTCAATAAATTACCTAGCTCCTCTAATAAAGAAGCTTTAAAGATATCACTTTCTTCCTTTGACATATAACCTACTACTTCCTTAGATACAAAATTATATTGTTCTATACTAAAATATTCACCCATTCTTTTTGAATAATGCATATCAGCTACTATCTCAAATATTTTATTAAGTATAGCCTCTTTTGAACGTTCTTTATAATCATCAATTTTAACGTTGTATTTGTCAGCCATATCTTTCGACATTACCTCAACCAATTCAGAAGTTTGCTTTAAAAATTCTTCTGAAACCCTTCTCTCTACCATTTTTGAAAAAAATGCAGTCGATAGATTTTTACCTATTTTATCTATTTGTGCTGGTGTAGTAAAAGGCTTTTCAGTTTCTCTTATATCTTTAGAAGTTACAACACTTGCTTTTATTGTATCAAAATCTATGTTTTTAAATCTTTTATTCCATAATTCAGGATTTTCAACTATATGTTCTATCAATCCATTTGTCTTCTCTTCAACGAAAGCTTTATTATCTTTTTTCGCTAAAGAAAAAGATACATCATTTTCGTCCATAGTATAAACTTCTTTTACAGTATCATCTGTTTCCCAATCTGGCACCATTTTATTTATCATAAATAATGTTTTAGTATCAAACATTTTATATACACCATTATCTGTATTTTCTACATTTTTAACAAAAGATATAAAATTTATCTTATCAATTGCATTTTCTTGTTCCTCATCAGAACAACCAGACAAATCTGCTTGAACAACAGTTCCTAAACGCATATAATCACCAGCAAATTTAACAATAGCTTCATCTAAAAACTTACCTTTCATATCCTGTGTCAATTGTGCCTTAGAAGATATTACACTTCTATTAAAATCCAAAGCTTGCTTTGCACTATACGTATTTACATTAACAATAGAATGCATATATTTAAATATTTTTTTATGTGTTAATATGATATATTTTTCCATTACAGCTGACATATTTTTAACAGATTCTTGTTTGTCTAACGGATTTACCATCATTCTATTCATATATATAAGCAATAACAATGTTTCTAAAGTAGTATCACCGGCAGTAGCAACGTCATTAGCAACCAAATTAAAATGAAGTTCTTCTAATTCTAAAACACTTATTTCATATTTCTCTTCAAATTTTTTAATTATAGATACTATTTCTTTGATTGTATTAGTATCGATACCATGTATATTTGATAAAATATTTATTTGATTTTTCGTTATTTTATTAATATCTGGTAATTTAGGTAATAATAATGTCATTATTTTAATCATTGTGTAATTTTTATAGACGTCATTATTGTTTACTAAAAACACTTCTACTATTTGATTTTCTAAAAATTCAGTATATTCCTCATACCTTGTTTCAATATATTCAGCCATCTTAGTAGGAGCTTCTATTTTATTTTCTTTTATTTCTTCTTCTACTAGTTTAAAAATTTGTTTTTTCAGAACCTCTACACCTGTCATCTCGTCATTACCCAATGCACTTATGTAATTCTTAATATTACTTTTAGGTTCATTAGTGAACTTATATTTTTCTAACATTCTTTTAAAAGTAGATATTTCTAATATTTTATCTTCTTGAAGACCATCAGTGTAAATAAGTTCTCTATTAACTTTACCTTCAAGTAAAACGTCATTTACAATATCATAAGATAGTTGTTCGTAATCAATAGAAGCAACCCCATATTTTTCAGACTTATTGATATTTTTCTTTACATTTAATATACCGTAAATATCTTCTTCTTGTAAATCATTCACGTCTTCTATTAGTATAGTAGGTTTTCTATTATTCTTTTTAAATAATAAAGCACCGTCTTTATATTCTAACTTATAATCTTTTTGAACATTTAAAATAAAACCTTCTTTTCCCGAAACAACATTTGATATAAAATCATTAAAAGTTCCTATTGCATACGCTTGGTCATCAAATACCAAAGTCCTGTTTTTACCATTAGAAGCCTCTTTAATACTGATAGAACAATAACTTGTATTTGCATTCCTTGTTTCTTTTACCGCTCCGGCAGAATCATAGAATACACCTTGCTTAATTAGAATATTATGTGTTTTAGGAATTTGAGATAAAATAGGAAAATCAAACATAATATTATGTGCTTGAATAAGGAAAGGCTCTCCTTTTGTTGTTTCCGCTAGATAATCACTAATAGCATTATCAACTTCTTCTGCAGTTTTTCCGTATTTTTTTAGCCAAGCTTCATCTATATGCGTTAATATACTAATTGCGAAATTCTCTTTACCCTTCATATCCTCTTCATATATAAAGGCAGCTACATTGTCAACTTCTACTTCTTCATTATATACTATCCTTCCAGATTGTGTGTCTTTGTTAAAATTATATATAATATCATATTTATTATATTCTTTATTAAAATATAAATTATCTTCTTTATCTTTCATTACCCACAATTTATCTTCCTGTGTAAGTTCTTTTCTTTCTTCTTCTGTAATTGATTGTAATTCTGATTTATTAGGTACAATTACAATTTTTCCATCAACAGTTGTGAATTTTTGTGTTTCAAAATCTTCTATTGATATATAAGAACCAGTTCCTTGTTTAGTTATCATACTCATTCCAAGGTTTGACATTAGTGCAAATTTACCTAATCCATTAGAAGTTTCTACGTCTAAAACACATATACTACCTATTTTGGTGTTATTCATTAATTCTATATAAACAGACATACTTTCTTTTTCTTGTTGTTCAGCGTCTATTGCGTAAGTTGTAGGGTGCATAGCTAAGTTGGATTTTTCTACACGTGCAGCGTCATCCTTACCTAAACTTTTCATATTTCTGTAATATTCATGGAATTCTTCTTGTTCTCCTATAAAGCCGATTTTATGTCTTATATTATCTTTTTCAATTTTTGTTGTTAATTTAGAAGCTATAAAAGAATTACTCATAGGTTGAAATTCTATAACTTGGTTTTCAATATCACCACTTTCTAGTATTTGATTTAGAACATTAGCTGGTATAATAAAAGAATTTCCATCTAAGCTCATAGAATAAACTTTCCAACCATATTTTTGTGTTCCTTTAGTTACCATTTGTTTTATTTGGTCTTCTGTAAAAATCACATTAAAAGGAATGCTAGTTCTTCCTGGTAATCCACCAGAAATTTCTTTATTTATATCTGATAATAATTTAAAATGATTTATACTGAAAATATTTTTTGTATCTTCTCTCGCTTCAATAGTTTGAAATTGAGTATTAGCAAGTGTTATTATCTTCTTTAATTCTTCTTCTGTTATCTTTTCACCGTTTTCTTTTTTAAATGATATACCAGCAGCTACTGTATGTCCTGCAATCATTATTTCTATACCCATATCTTTTTTTATTAGTTCTTTTAAAGATTTAGTAAAAATTTGAAGGTGTGAAAATTTACTTCTAAAACTACCTACATTATTTTTATCAACACGCATAGTCATACCAGTTGCTAATTCATTTTCAGTTAATGCAGCTAGTTTTCTAGAAATTCCTTCTTTTAAAACAATAAGCTCTATATTACCTGTTTTTATTTTTTTATCAGCTATTTTATCTTTGCCTTCATCAGAAGCTTTTCTTAAATCCTCTACTAATATCTTTTGTGTTAATTGATAATTCTTAAATGTTTTTAACATTTCTTCTTTTAATAATGAATAGTAAGAGCCAGCTTGTTCAGTTGTATCTAAAATCGTCTCTTTTATTAAAATTGGTCTTAATAGTGATAAATAATTTCTATCTAAGTCATATTCTTTATCTTCTACATAATTAACCTTAATAATCTCTTCTTTTAATCTTATTAAATTCTCTTCCGTTTCTTCTTTTTTTGCGTATTTATCATAAATTTCCATTAGTCTAAATGCTTTATAATTTAAAGTTGATATATTCGCATAAATTTCTGAAACTTTATTATTATCTAAATCAAAAGTTTTCTTTAACTTAGATTTTAAATCAACGTCACCAACTAAAAAACCAATATTATTATTTGTATTCAAAAGATTACCTAGTTCACCATATAATTTTATATCATCTGCCGTTTGTGGCATCATAGAAGGGTCTGCATCCGCTACATAATCATTTTGTGTTGAAAATTCAGATAATTTATCAAATAGAGTATTTAAAATACCTATATTCTTTTTATTTATTAATCCTGTATTTGCAACTATTCTAGAAGCCTGTTCAGACATCTTTTTTGCTACACGTTTAGCAACTTCAATACCCATTTGTGCACCAGATATATTTGCTTTATGAAAATAATCATCTTCTCCATGTAGGTTATCTTCTGTATTGGGATTATATTTAGAACAAACTACTTTTACATTACCACTTTCTTGAACAACTGTTTCATTTGGAGTATGGTGGTCTGTCACATAAAAATCAGCGTGAGGTAAAATTTTCTCTGATAATTCTTGTAATTCTTCTGCGTTATTTATACCATTGTCAATTGTCATAACAGCAGAAATTTTTGATTTTTTTGTTATTTTTTTCTTCTTATCTTCACTTGTTAAAGTAATTTCTTCTTCTATTATTTCTTTAACCTGTTCTTTGTTGATACCATGCCCAACTTTTGTTCCTTTAACTTTTTCTGTATATCTTATTATAATTTTGTTTGCATAACGTTTTGGTAATTGACTTTTTAATAACAACCAGCCAGCTGCACCAGTAGAACCGTCAGTATCATTATCAACTAAAATCAATATTTTTTTATCGTCTTTAGACATTATTTTCTTATATATATCATTAGATACTTTATTTAAATTATGAATTTCATTTATTTTGTCAGATATTTCTAATTTTCTTCTAATGTATTCATCTATATCACCAGATTTACTTAACTTCTCATAAGCATATTCAAAGTCATTTGCATAATTATTATAAAATATATCAATAATTACTTCATCAGTTAAAACTTCTTCCAAAAGAAGCGTGTCATATTCCTCTTTTAATAACAATGTTTCGATTAATAGTTTTTTAAATTTTTGTTGAGTAGATGTCATCTGTTCTTACCTTTTATTTATTTGTTACAATTATAACAAAAAAAGATAAAAAGAAGATTAAGGTGTTTAATTATTATTTAATTTTTTTAATTCTAATTCTAGTTCTAATATTTTTATTTTTTTATCTAATATTTTTTCTTCCTCTACGGTCGTATCTGTTAGAGAAACAATGTTTATTTGTTCCTCTTTATTTTCTTTAATTTTAATTATTTCTGATTTTTCTACTTTAGAATCTGTGTAAATATTGAATTTATTAAGTTCTCTTTCATGATATAAACCTTGAGGTATTTTATATTTTATAGATAATTCGGAATCGATTTCTATTACTTTATCATTGTAATCCTTATTTAAAATCACAGATTGTGCTTCATGATGCAATTGTGAATTTTTATCTGAAGATGTTAACATATATGAAAAAAATAAAATTATGAAAAAGAAACCCACTATAATAGGTAATAAGAATAGAAACACAGCTGATATTGCCAGAAAGAAAATTATATATGAAAAATAAACCTTTATATATTCTTCTTTTATCCTATTTTTTAAATATTTAAAATTATTATTTAAAAAATAAGCAATAGTAGAATCTATTTTTTTATTTTTCATCTTCCACTCTAAATCTATTTATACTAGATAGTAAAGAAGCACTTATATTTTTTAAATGGTGTAAAGAATTGATGGTTTGTTCTGTCTTACAAACATATCTATCTTTATTATCTATAAAATCCTCTAATACTATTTTAATTTCATTATATAATCCGTTTATTTCATTTAATTCAGATATAACCAGTGAAAAGGTTTCCATATTACCTTCTGATATTGTCTTAATCTCTTTAAATTTATCCACAACAACTTTCAAAGTTGTAAAATTTTCTACAACCTTTGAAGTAGACTTACCAACTAATAATTTAATATCTTTTGCAACATCAGCAGATTTAGAAGCTAGATTTCTAACTTCCGAAGCAACAACCGCAAAACCTTTACCATGTTCTCCAGCAGTAGCCGCTTCAACAGCTGCGTTAAGTGAAAGAATGTTAGTTTGGAAAGCTATTTGTTCGACATCATTCGTTGCATCTTCTACTTTACGCATCAAGTTTTTCATATCTAATATACCTTCCTCTACAATTGCGAGTGAAGATATTCCGTCATGCGTTTCTTTTGACATTTTACTTGTCTCTTTTTCAGCTATATGCATATTTTTATTTAAAATGTCAATAAGAGAAGCATTTTGTGTGATATTTGTAAGCATTAATTCAAATTTAGTTTGACTTTCTGCAGAAGCAGTTTCTGATTTTTCACTCTCTAACAATATAGAGTTTACTTCATCAAATATATAAGAAGTCTCTTTATGAGAATAAGATAAAACTTCTTTCATTTTCTTTAACATACCTTTTAAATGGTTATTTACATCAGAATAAACATCTTCATTTACAGTGTCGAAATGTAAATTTGCTATATCCTCTAAATTTATTAATAAATCATTTATATCAGAGCCAAAAGTTTTAATTAAGAAATTAATTGATTTATTATAATCGTTCTTGTAAATTGTTATTTTATTAGATTCAAATTCTTTTGATATTATCCTAATACTTTTATTACTTTCCATATATAATGAATTTTCTGACAACTCCTTCAAAAAGTCTTCATATTGATTTTCTAAATTTTCTATTTTGTCAGTTATGCATTCAAATTCATCGTTCATCATAGCAATTTCATCTTTACCTTCAATAGGTATAAGTTTGATATTTTTTAAATTTTCTGGCTTAGTTAATTTTATTGTTTCTAGATTTTTTTTGAATTTTTTATTGTTAATATATATTTTACGGAGAATATTAAACAGTATATAAAAACCAACTATAGTAAAAAATATAAATATAGCAGCTGTTAATATTATTTTTTCTTTCCACAATTCAAATGAAACATTCTCTAATTTTATTTCTTTTGATAAAGAATCTGATATTTTTAAAAACTCTTTGTTCATAAAATTTTTCAATATTACTTTTACATTCTTTTTTAAATTTTGTTTTTCCCGTAATAATTTTTTCTTTTCCAAGTCTGTTAACTTATTATTTAATAATTTATTATCTATAAATTGAAAAGTACTGTAGTTTTTATTTAACAAAAGAAAAACTTTATTAAGCTCTTTCATATTTATATTATCTTTAAAGAAAAGAGCAATATTTTTTTGGTCTTTTTTTAAAGATTCGACGCTAATTCTATCTGACTTTATAAGCGAAACATTAACAACCTTATGTATATATAAAAAATCATTGTAATACCTTTCTATTCTGTTCTTTTTAATCAGTTGGTAATAAACATCATTTAAAATATTGTGAATATTATCAACCTCTATCTTTCTCTTTAAATTCTGGTTTACAGTTATATTATAATTATCAGAATTTAAATTAGCAACTATTGTTCGTAAGCTATCATTCAAATAATTTTTAGTTTCAGCATTCAAATCTGTCTCTAAATTTAATATCTTTTTTAATACAGAAACAGAATTCTTTTGTTTCTCTAAAAAAGATATATTTTGTATTTTCTCAATTTGTATATCTTTTTTATCCATATAGAAATAAACTGATAAATATACATAAAAAGCAAATGGTATCAATAATATTAATAGTATTTTATTGAAAATACTTAAATTATCTATATTTTTCATTTTATTTCCTATTCTCCACTATATTCTATAAATTTTTTCTTCTTAACTTCTGTAACTATTTTTGTAGCCATTTCGAATAGTTCTTTGGTTATAATATCTGTTTGTGTAACAATCTTAACATTTTCTTGTGTAGTAATATCTAATGTAGAAGAAGTTTCTGATATTTGAACCATTCCCGTCAATTGCTCTTTATTTGCTTCAGCAACCTCACCAACTAGTTCAGCCGTTTCCGATATCTTAATAATAAGTTCGCCGAACGCCTCTTTAATTTGACCGGATATTTGACGACCTTCACTAGTTCTTTCTGTTGCCTTAACAACCAATAATTTTATTTCTTTTGCAACATCAGCAGATTTAGAAGCTAGATTTCTAACTTCCGAAGCAACAACCGCAAAACCTTTACCATGTTCTCCAGCAGTAGCCGCTTCAACGGCTGCATTAAGAGAAAGAATGTTAGTTTGGAAAGCTATTTGTTCAATTTGAAGAATAGCTTCATCTATACGTTTTGTGCTTTCATCTATTTCTTCCATAGATTTAGTATTTTTAATAATTAAAGTTTCACCGTCTTCTGCTGTTGATTTAGCCTGATTAGCTAACTGTGTCATTTTTTCAGCTTTATCTGTATTACCCCTAATGTTACCAGTTATTTCCTCTATCGAAGCAGCCGTTTCTTCCAAAGAAGCAGCTTGTTTATTAGAGGCTATTGATAATTCATCAAATGATTCTTTAAGAACATCTGATTTTTGTTCTAATTGTTGCCCAATATTTAAGTTATCATTTAACATATTTGATATTTCTAAACCTAGTTTATTTAATCTTTCCTCTAATAAAGAGTCAGCATCTTCTATATTAACAGTAAAATTTAAAGTAGAATAACTTTCAATCACCTGTAAAACAACATTTAAGTTCTTACCTATTTTATTTTGCATATCCTCTATAAGTTGATTTACTTCCGTTTTTAATTTATTTAAATTATTATCAGAAGGTTCTTCTTCAACGAATGTATCAAAATAACCAGTTTTCATTCTAGACATTACTTCTGAAGCGTTTGTAATCATTCTATCATCTTTTAACATATCAACTTTTATCTTTTCGATAGCTTTATTTATTTCTTTTACCATAATTCCTAATTCGTCATTTGTATCTAAATCAATAGGTTCAGCATTTTCAACTGTTTTATTTAAAAAACTAAAGAATTGAAAAAGACCTTCTTGCATTTTATTTAATGGACCAATTATAGTCTTGAAAATAAATAACGAATATATAATCAATACTAAAACAGCTATAATAGTTATAATAAAACCAATTTTTGTGCTTTTTTCTATCTTAACTTCCATTTCTTTAGTTTTAGTTGATAATTTTTTATTTATTAAATCATTTAATTTGTTTAATTCATTAGAAACAAGTGTTGCATTTGTTTGAAACGTTTGAAAATCAAATATTCTATCATCATTATCAGATTCTTTATCAACATATGTATAAGCCATTTCCGAAGCGGAAGATATCAAAGCACTCATACGTAAATCTTTTACCTTTTTTAATATTTCCATTTCTTTTTTTGATAATCCTTTATTTTCTTTTAATTCACTACCAATAGAAATCTCTATATCATTTTTATATTTCTTTATATTTTCAATAAATTTATTAGCCTTTTTATCATCTAATTCACTTTGTCCTATAAAACTATAAGATTTATCTTTAATAGAAAACACTTTTAATTTTATATTTTGAATAGAAAGAAATAATTTTAAGTCTTTATCATTTAATTCACGAATATCATTCATCGTTTTTTTATTACTATCATACGCATAACCTACGATAACACCCATTGATAAAATAATACCCATTATCAACGATAATATTTTTTGTTTGATTGTTAAGTTTTTTAACATTTTTAAGCTCCAACTAGTATTTTAGTAATATTATAATGTAATTTATAGCATTTTTTATTTTTTTTTAAAGATATTGAATATTAAAAAAATCAATTTCTTTAAATAGTAATTCATATCCCTTTAAACCAACTAAAGAATATTTCTTTTTATTATTAAATACTTTCTTAAATTTTTCATAACTTTCATCTTGAAGTTGTTCGAAGCTTAATAATTTATAACGTGAAATATCGATATCTACAACGGAAGGATATATTAATATGCCTAGCGGTTTATCTAATAATTGCAAATTATAGGACTGTAAATATATATAAACTTGACGTGCGTCGTTTCCATCATATAAAATTTCATTTTTATAATTTTTTTTAGGCAGTTTATATTTAGCGTCTATAATATCATTTTTGATTTCTTTTGTTACATTGTTTGTTTCTGAAACAATAAAATCATATTTTAATTCATATTCATTTGTAAATAAATAATTTTTTTTGAGTTTATTAGTTTTATTTCCGTTATACACGGATATTGAGGCTGTTTCATATTTTCGTAGTATATTTTCTAAGAACTTCTCCCATATAGTAGACATGTCATATATATTTGTGGTGATAACCTCTACGCCTTCATTATCAAAAAGTTTATTCTTATAAAGTTCTTTAAATAATTTTTCTATATATACATCAGATGATAATCTGTCTAATTCCGTTTTTAATAAAAACACATTATTATTTATTTTGTCTGTTTTATTTGTCATTATATTTATGATTTGATTTAATATAAATATATTCTGTTTTAAGTTATATTTATCTATATTAGAATTATATTCCTCTAACTTTTTTTTTAATAAAAATAAATAATTAGTTTTAAAAATTTCTTTTTTTTCTATTATATCCTGTATAAAACCGTCTTTTGGCTTATATATTTCATTTAATACAAAATTATTTATACCTATTGTATTTGAAGACTTTATAGTTTTTATACTTATTTTCTTAGTGGTCTCTAGTTTGTAGACTTCTAATAATATTTTCTTCAATAATGAGTATTCTATTATGTAGTTGTCAAAAACTATATTAGAACATTCATTTTCTTTGTAAGATAATTTTTTATTTATAGAATTATTAAAAACCTTATATGTGCTATATATATCATAAGATAATTTTTTTAATGCATTATTGAGATTCACATTTGATACTTCTCTATAATTTATAATATTTAAATTTTTTGGAAGAATATTTAAGGTAATATAATATTTTCTTGCTTTATATATTAAAGTAAGAACATTGAATATAGTATAGGATTTAGTTCTTTTTAAATTATTAAATAAGCCTATCTTATTATACTGATAAGATATTTCTTTTATTAGACCTTTATACTCATAACTTATATTTTTCTCTAATTTATAAAAAAAAGAAGTTAAATCAATTAAATCCACAGTGTAGAAATCAATTGTATTATCTTTTATAAAAGCAAAATTATTTCTATTATTTAAAGAAAAATGATATCTTGTCATTTTAAGATGTTCTTAATTGATTTAGAAAGCCTTATTTTTTCATTATCTTCTAAAGAATGGATATCACTAACATTACTTATAATTTTAAAAATATTATTAGAACCTAACTTCTTAATGACATATTCTTCAAATAAATCTATTTCTAAGAGAGAAATTATTATCGATATAATTATTTCTCTCTTATTATATATCCCATAATATTCCAAAGAATTATTTACAGAAAACAACATCTTCTTTATCATATTGTATTCACCAACCGAAGTTATTTTCATATCTTCATTCATTAAAATATAATGGCCCAATAATAATTTCTCGGCTTCTAAATATTCATATTTATATAATTCATTTTCTAATAATTCATTTATTTTTATATATATATCTATTATTCTTGGTTGTGCATCTTCGTGTGAGTATTTATTCAATCTTATTTTACTACTTACTGGCTCAAATATAACACTATTTATTCTATCTTCCCATTCTACCTCTAAAATACTATTTTGATTATAATTAGAGGTCATATTTATTATTAAATTATTAGGTAAAAAATATTCTTCTTCCACATTGTCATTAATAATATTAGGTAACAAAATAGAAACAGGATATGACAACTTATTTTCTAAGTCATTTTGATTATTCAAAGTAATAAACTCTTTTATGAAAGCAATTAATCTTTTATAACTATCAAAACTAATTTTATCCTCTATCATATATTTATACTGTAATTCTTTTATCCACAACTCATGTTTTACTTTATTATATTGCTGAAATAACATAGGTATATCATATCTATCAGTATTCTTCATTATTGATATAATAGGTGAAAGCAAATCATTCATATTCTGATTATGAACGTCTTCTAAAACCAAAACATAGGTTTGATACGGATTTTTAATAGCTTTTTTTAATGTTTTTAATAATATTCCTTCCTTATCAACAGGGATGCCGTCTTTATAACCATATCCAAGTATCAACCTATTAGAAGTTGTCCCATTTATCCCTTTCTCTATTGATATTTTATATAGATTACCAATCGGTAAGCCGGTCTTTTTAATTAACCCTTCATTATAATAATATGATTTACCAGTAGAAGGGACACCTAATGCCCTATTGTTGTAATAATTATTAAAATACCTTTTTACCTTTATGTCTATATTTCTATAAGAATCGTTTTCTTCTAGATTTATTTCAAACTTTGGAATACCAGAAACGTTATATTTATCCTTTAATTTTACAGTCATATATAAATTATCAACAGATTCATTACCTTTTACTTTTTCTACATATTCTTCTTCCACATCTAATTCAACCAAAGGTTCTTCTATTTCCCTTACAACTTCTGAGAAATTATTTTCAACCTGTTTTTCTTCTATTTGTTCTGGGCTCTCTATTAAAAAATTACTTTTATTTTTCATATCTATATCAGAAAAAATCTTCTTTTTATTTCTTAATATAAAATTAGACATGATATTAGAATAATCTTTAATACCTACTTTCGCAAGTTGTTTTGTAATTTCTTCGTTTAAATCTTCTTTTGATAAACCAATCGTAGAAATAGAAAATAAAGTTGCTAAGTTATTTATTAAATTGACATCACTAATATTCAGTAATTCCTCTTCGTATATCAAAAAGAAGTAATACAAAAAAGACTTCACACTATCATCAAAAGGAGCATTTATTATAATATTTACTTTATCACCACGTTTTATATTCTTAGATAGTTTCTGTAAATAAATCATTAGTTTATTATCGTCATATTTTACGTTAATAGGTTTTATTATATCATTCACGTAATTAGAAATTACAAAATTTACTAAATACGCCAAATCGTATTCTTCGTTTGCATATATATTCTTTACATAAGAATCAAATAATTCTAGATTTTCTTTTTCTTCTATATGCATTGTGTTATTTTCTGATATAAAGTCAACCCAAAGTCTTGAAAGCTTATTATCTAATTCTGTCATTATATTTATCCATATTTTTTTTGACATTATACTATATTTTATTGTATAATCAGAAAAAGGAGTTTTATTGAAAAAACTTAGCTTATCAGAATTTAATACCTTCATAAGTTCTCTAGAAAAAGAAAATTTTAATTTTTTAATAAATAGCCAACAATTTATAGGGGTATATAGTAGTATTCACTCTATACCTGATTCTAAAATATATGAAATACATTCTAGTAGTTTTAATGAAAATATCAATAATATAGAAAACACTATTCTTGATAAAAAAGCAGATGATAAAATAAAAAATATTATATACATTAGCGACATACAAAATATAAAAGGTGAAAACCTTCTTATATTAACTAGATTATTAAAGCATAATAAAATTAATAATCTAAAACTGTCCAATACAATATTTTTAGCAAATATTACAAACGAAACTTTTAATTCTTTACCGTTATCTTTTAATAATTTGTTTATTATATTAGAAATTGGACTGATATTTATTGAATGGATAGAGTATGCACGTATCAAAAATTTTGATTGGCGAATTATTTCTTTCCTAAAAGAAAATAATAATTTTCTGCTATTTGACAATAAAAATGAAGAAAACAAAAATATTCAAAATTATCCTAGCCCTTATACCTGGGGGAAATTATCTACTTTAATTAAATCGAACCAAAATATTAATAATATAGATTTATTCTCTAATTTAGTTAATGGAAGTATCGGAGAAAAAACAGGTAACTTATTTTTAAAGCATATTGAAAAATTAGAAGGAATTTATTTCTTTGACAATATATTTACAGAAGATTTAGAATCTATTCATATTATAGAAGAACATCAAATAACAGATTTTTATCTTGCAAGTAATTTTTATTTTAATAAGAATATTAAAACGCTAAGTGCTAATCAAGTTTTAAGTTATTTTAAATACACCGACGTATTATTAAAGTTATATACCGACAATAATGATATTATTTTTAGTATCAAAAGTGTGTTATCTATTATTAAAAATGAAACAGATAACTATTTAGATATATTTTCATTTATATTTGAAAGTGGTGTTTTTGTGGAAAATGACACAATATTAAATACAATCTCTAATTATATGAAAAAATAAGCTTTCTTTAAGCTTATTTACTGTAGGATTTGTGTAGAAACAAAACACAAGGAATATAATGAAAATTATAAGTTTAATATTAGCATTCGCTTTTTTTATTAGTTTAAATGCGACAGATTATAAAATAAGCGAAGAAGAACGATTAGAGCAGGTTAGAAAATTATCATTAACAATTCAATATATTGAAGCTTTATATGTTGAAGACGCAAACTTTACTAGTACCATTAATAATTTTATCAAAGGTGGAGTAGCACAACTAGACCCTCATTCTTCTTTTTTAAATGAAAAAGATTTGAAAGAATTAACAGAAACAACAAAAGGGGAATTTGGTGGGCTTGGTTTTATAATTACAAAAAAAGACAATGTATTAACTATTGTTTCCCCGATTGATGATACACCTGCTTTTAGAGCTGGTATTAAAAGCGGTGATGTTATTCTTAAAATAGATGGTGTAAGCGCCCTAGATTTAACTCTAAACGAAGCTGTGAAAATAATGCGCGGAAAACCAAATACTAATATCGAATTAACAATATTTAGAAAAAAAGCAAAAGAGCCTTTAGTCTTAAAATTAAAAAGAGCTATTATTAACGTTAAAAGTGTAAAATACAAAGTGTACAATGATTACCTATATTTACGTGTTGCTTCTTTTGATTCCAAAGTATCAGATAGCATTAAGAAAATATTAAAACGCAAAGATATGAGTAAAATTAAAGGTATTTTATTAGACTTACGAAATAATCCCGGCGGATTACTTACAGAAGCAGTGAATACGACTGATATATTTATCCCTAGTAACCAAATTGTGGTATCCTCTAAAGGGAAATTACCTGCCAATAATTATAGTCTTAAAAGCAAAACAGACAATGTTAGATATGAAAATATACCGCTCGTAGTGTTAGTTAATGGTGGAAGTGCTAGTGCTAGTGAAATTGTAAGTGGTGCTTTACAAGACAATAAACGTGCAATTATTGTAGGGACACAAACTTTTGGAAAAGGGACGATACAACAGATTTTTAAATTAAATAAAACAGAAGCTATTAAAATAACAGTCGGTAAGTATTATCTACCTAGTGGAAGAACTATTCAAAATAAAGGTGTGACACCAGATATCATCGTTGATTATGAAATCAAAGAAATTAAAAATTCTTTAGCTTTAAAAGAAAGCGACTTTAAAAAATCTTTAAAAGAAAAAGTAGAAATTAAAACAGATGAAAAAGAAAAAGAAAAAAAGGAAATTGATACTAAACATATTATTACCGAAGAAAATATAGATAAAGATTTATGCCTTAAAACTTCTATAGATATTCTTAACACACTTAATATAATTAAAAAATAATTATATTAAGAACCCCTATATAAAACAAAAGGATTAGCTGCATGGTATATGAAAATTCATTAAGATTTATCGCTGATATACACTATAAAGAAAAAACATTAGAATATCTAAAAACACCTATGGACGAATTTATTGCTGATTTAAAAAAGAACAAACCACTAATAACCGTTATAGGTGGGGATTATTTTGATAAAAGATTGGGAGCAGAAGAAGAAGCTTATAAAACAGCTATTGATAATATTGTAAAAATGTCAGAACATACTAAACACCTTATTTTTATAAAAGGAACTTATAGTCATGATTATGATACATTAGAAATCATTAATACACTTCAAAAACTTAAATCTAATATTTATTACTATCCTACATTAAAAGAAGTAGAATTGGAAGGATTAAAAATACTAATAGTTCCAGAAGAATATCCTGTATCACCTGAGAACTATTATAAGGAAGCATTTTCTAAAAAATATGACTTAGTATTAGGGCATGGAGATATTCAAGGTGCAATGTTACATTCTGGGATAAACAATACAATGCTTAAAGGTTTTCGGTTTAACCTAAAAGAGTTGAGTGAGATGGCGAAATTTGTTTTATTTGGACATATCCATAAACATCAATATTTAAAAGACAATGTTGTTTATCCTGGCTCATTAGCTAGATATAAACAAGGAGAAGAAGAAGATAAAGGATATTTGTCTCTTGATTTAGACAATTTTATTTTAGAATTTAAAAAAGTAAATGCAGTTATTTTTAAATCAATAATTATAAAAACAGACGAAGAATATGATAAATACAAAGAGTTGTTATTAGACGAAAATGTAGAAGTATCTATAAAGTTATCCAAAGAGATGAGTCATATAAAAAAAGATATTGAACACTTAAATCCGGCTGTAAATATCAGCAATTTAAAATCTTTAGAAGATGATACAAAAAATGTTTTATTATATGAAGATATAGATAAACTAGATATTGTTTCACAATATAAGCTTATATTATCAAAAGATAATGTACCTAAATCAAAACGATTATTTTTTACAGATGAAGAAATGGAATTAAAAATAGCATATTTAAATAATGCTATTAGTTAAATAATTTAAAACTCTTCTTCTGTATGATAAGAACTTATCTTCATTAATATTATAGATAATGAAATTGCTATTATCGTAAACAATAGCGCACTACCCCCATAAGATAAAAAAGGAACAGATATACCCTTTAAAGGTATAACTGATAATACACCAAATAAATTTATAAAACTTTGTATAAGCAACATTAACGATACAATTGTAGAATACAATATAGTATACAAGTTGTTTATTTTTATAGATTTATAGATTAAAAAGAAAGTTACATAAAACAACAACAGGTAATATAATATAAAACCCAAAAAACCAGTTTCATTCATTAGTAATGTAAAAATCATATCAGTATGTAAATCTGGTATATAACCTAATTTATATATACTTTCTCCAAAACCATTTCCTATAAAACCACCTTCGCTTATATGTATCAAGCCTTGTTTGACCTGATAGTTAGATGACACATCTCCTGTTCCACTAGAAGCTAATAACCAATTTTTAATCCGTTCTATTCTGTGTGGACTAATAATAATAAACAAAAATAACCCATTAACAGCAATACCTACCAACTTAAATATCAATCTTAATTTGTTAAACAAGATAAATATTAGTATTAAAAAAATACTGACTATTAAAAAGAAATTTCCAAAATCTTTTTGTTTAATAGGTATTAAAATAGATAATATTAAGAATATAAACAAAAAAGGTATGAAGATTTTAATTTGTTTTGCATTTAAATCTTTTGTAAACATATTAGAAGTTAGGATATGAGTGAACAAAAATACTATACCTATTTTTAATATTTCAATAGGAGCAATATTAAAAAAAGGAGTTTTAATCCATCTTGTTGCACCATTTATATATGGGACAATAGAAGTCGGCAGAAAGAAAAGCAATATACTTAACCCTAACCCAACAACCAAGATAAGAACATTTATAAGATAGAATTTACGCATACGTTTGGAATATTCATCTGTTCTATCAAGAATAATATATTTAATAGAATAGGCAATAGACACTGAAATCCCTATAAAAATTATTTCTTTTATCATATATTCTAAATTAGTCTTATAAGTAGAGCTATAAACTATATATATATTTAATAAAAGTAAAGTGAATATGGAAAATTTAAAAATTTCATAATTTATTATTTTGTCTAATATTTTTTTCATGCTGTCATTATATCTATTTTTTTGGTATAATAAAAGCGAAAACAAACTAATTGGAATTTATATGGATAATTATCTCGGACTTTTTTTACTTATAACAGCTCTCGTGAGTACCCCTTATATAGTGAAAGTAATAAAACTTCCTATAAGTATCATCGAAATAATAATAGGCTCTTTGTTGGCATATTTTAGCCTATACCCCGATATAATCTTAATAGATAACTTAGCTATATTTGGATTTTATTATTTAATGTTTCTTGTTGGTATGGAAATTAATTTAGAAAATAAAAAAATAGAATTTGTACCTGTTATCATTTATCTAATGATATTAAATCTAATGTCTTTCTTTATTGTATGGTCGTTAAATTTAAATTATTTTTATCTAATGATATTCCCGCTTATGTCCGTCGGTATGCTCAAGATATTAAGTAAAGAATATGATGCTAAATGGATTAAATTTGCACTAATAACCGGTATCATAGGTGAATTTTTTAGTATTATTATATTAACAATTTTAGAATCTTTTCATAAATATGGAAATAAACCAGAACTATATTATCATATTGCAGGATTTTTAGCATTACTAATTGCCTTTTGGTTATTTTTTATTATTACAAAGAAAATATTTTCACACAAACCAGATTTATTAAAAGTTATAATGCCCATACAAGATACAAATAGTGAAAGCTTTAGGGTTGGATTCTTTTTAATTATACTACTGATAGGTATAATGGATATTTTTGGGTTCGAAATGGCTTTAGGTTCTTTTATCGCTGGCTTCTTTGTCTCTAATTTTTTTACTCACAAAGAGGGACTTTTAGTTCATAGATTTTCTAGCTTAGGCTTTGGGATATTTATACCTATATTTTTTATAGATGTAGGTACCAATTTAAATCTAGATAATTTTAAAGATATTTATTTTTTATTAGATGTTCTTAAAATTATTCTTATTACCATAACTATACATTTAATATCTGTAACGATTTTCTTTAATAAGTTAAAAAAACAAGAATTGTTTTTATTTGCGTTATCACATAGTATGCCTTTAACACTTCTTATCGTATTTTCAACTATCGGTGTTAAAATGGAAGTGCTAGATGCCTATGAATATAATGTATTGATAGCTGCTGCGATTATAGAAGTTATACTTTCATTTAGTATAATTAAATTTATATTACAAAAAAACATAATGGAGAAAAAAAATGAAAATGTTTAGTCTAAAAGAACAAATAAACGATTCGAAAGTAGAATTATCAAAGGTTCATTTCCCTAATAAAAACGAAATGAAAAAATATTTATTAAATGTAATTATAGTTGTTAGTTTCATGACAATTTATTTGTCAATCGTAGATGGTATCTTAAATAATATCATGAAATATATTTTAAAATAAAGGTAAAAATCAAATGAATTCAGACTTACGTAACAAAATTCTAATAACTTTAGGGCTTATATTGTTCTATAGGATATTATCGTATATACCAGTGCCAGGTATAGACATATCAATACTTAATGAACTAATTAAAGATAGTGCAACCATATCTATGGCTAATATGTTTAATGGAAATTCAATTTCTAGATTTAGTATTATCTCGCTAGGTATAATGCCTTTCATAACTGCATCAATAATTATGGAACTAATGTCATCATCTTCTGAAAAAATAAAGATTTTAAAGAAAACACAGGAAGGTATGTATAAATATATGCAATACATTAGATATTTAACTATATTTATTACAATAATACAATCTATATCTATCACTTTTATGATAAAAAATACCAGTAATGCCATACTTATAGATTTTTCTTTATTTTTGTTTATGACCACAATGGCTCTTACAACAGGAACTCTTATACTTATGTATATAGGTGAGAAAATCACACAACATGGTATAGGGAATGGAATAAGCTTAATTATTTTTGCCAGTATAATCTCAGGATTGCCTCGTGCAATAATTGGAAGTATAAATTTATTTAATGATGGTGCAATAAACTTACCCGTTGTATTATTAGCCTTATTATTAGTAGTTAGTACTATTGTTTTTATTATATTTATAGAACTAGCAGAAAGAAGGATACCTCTAACATATCAGAGAGGGAAAATAAATAGTCCTACTAACTTCTTGCCTATAAAAATAAATATAGCCGGAGTAATACCACCAATATTTGCATCTGCAGTTTTAATATTACCTCAAAATGTTTTAGCACATTCTGGTATTCCATTTTTAATGAGTATTGCTGATTTTCTATCACCAGGTAGTCTTTATTATAATCTAACTCTTTTCTTTCTTGTTATATTCTTCGCCTATTTTTATACTTCTATAACTTTTAATGCAAAAGATATATCTGAGAATTTAAATAATGAAGGTGCTTTTGTTAATGGTGTACGCGCACTAGAAGAAACAACAGATTATCTAAATAAAAGAGTAGATAATCTAACCTTTGTAGGCTCTATATATTTAGGGATAATATCAATCATACCTTTTTTAATTATACAAAAACTGGGATTACCATTTTATTTTGGTGGTCCAATGGTACTAATTATAGTACAAGTAGCCTTAGATACTATGAAAAAAGTTGAAGCAAATATGATTGCTTTACGATACAATAAACAAAATAATTTAGAAACTTTATAAGGATAATACATGTTTACTTTACTTATTACTATATTCATAATCAGTTCTTTAATAATTACAATTAGTATATTATTACAGAAAAGTGCCTCTATGGGCTTAGGTGCCTACACAAGTGCCGTAAATGACAAACTAAATATCAACGATGGACTACTTAGTAGAATCTCTAGTATATTTATATTCATTTGGTTGGTCACAGTTATTTATATAAATTATTATGTTAATAATGATATAATAAATAGCGTTGTATCATAACCAATTTTTTACTATAAAATAACATTATAATATATACAAAACAGGTTGTAAAATGAAACACTATCTTTTAACTTTTGCTTTATTCTTCTCCTTGAATGGGAACGGATTATATAACACCGAATTTAAAACAATAGACACAAACGTTAATAATATAACAGATGATTTTATCATTGAAAAAAAAGAATTAAATAATAATTTATCTACAATCTATAACTTGATAAATGAAAAAGAATTTTTGAAAGCTCAACTTGTCTTAAAAAAACAACTCTCTAGCAGTGATGATAAATATATTAATAGTTTACTTATCTTAGCTAATTCCAATATTATTAAAAATATACATTCACCTCAAAAAGCAATTAAATATTTAGAAGATAACTTAGAAGGCGGCTTTATTGATGATGATAATATCGCAAATACATATATTAAATTATTAGAATTAAATGTGAAATATAACAATTATAATAAAATACACTTTTATCATAATATTATAAAAGAATTGTATCAAGATACACCAGATTATATTTATAAAAGTGATATTGAATACTCAAAATATTTAATAAATAAAAATAATTTCATTAAAGCAAAACAATTATTGGAAAATATTTTATATAAGACAAAAAATGATGAATTAGCAGCAACGTCTTCGATAGTTTTGTCCAAACTATTATTTAAAGAACAAAAAGATTTTAAAAATATAACCAAATTATTAAACAATATATTTAAGTATAAAAAAGAATTTTTTATTGATAATATGGACTTATTAATAGAAAATTTAGATTTATTTAAAAAATACAAAGAGCCTATATATTTTGAAATATTAGAATATATGTTTGATAATATTATTAAAAAAGAATATAAAAAAGAATGGAAAGAAATAGGGTTTCTATTATATGAAAAAAATATGAAAAACAAAGATTATTTAAAAGCAAAAAAAAGTATTTTAACAATGTCTTATAATTATAATTATTTAAATAAACAAGATTTACGCAAAATAGATGTTAGGCTAGATTATATATATGGTTTATTAAAAACAAAAAATATAGACGATTTGATAAAAAAATATAAAGGTTCTCCTTATAAAAAAACATTCGAAGTTATAAAAATGAAACAAGTTATCGAAAATAAAAAAATAAAGTTAGCATTTGATAATTATGAACTTTTTACTTCGCTTAATAAAAAATATTTTAATACTATTTATCTGGATAATATTGAATTGAAAAAAGAATTGGAAAATTTGATTTTTAACAATGAAATTGTAATGAATAGATTTAAAAAATTAAAAAACGAAAACCACATTAATACAGTAATAAAAATAGTTACTAATAATTTAAATAAATACAAAGAAGACTTTCCTACAAACCATAACATATTAGAGTTTTTAAATTATTTTCAACATTATGATTTAAACAATAAACTATACAAAATGTATTTAAAAGATGATAATATTATTATAAATAGAGACCTTTTAAGTCTTCTTATTAGAACAAATGTAAAGCAAACACTATATTATATTGAAAAAGTACTTAATAATAAGGAAATATCGAATATAGATAAAAAATATTTCTACATTGCAAAAATAAATATATTAATTTTAGAAAAAAACATAGAGGGATTAAAGGAACAAATAAATTATTTTAATGTATATAAATTGAACGAAAAAGAAGAAAAAGATATTTTATATAATTATTATTTATTATTAAAAACCGTCCCAACTAATGACGCTTACTTAGAAGAAATATTACTATATATATTAAATTTATCATCTGATAATATTACTTTTAGACCTTTTGTAGATTTCGAGCTTATACAACTACAAAATGAAAGAGAAGAATATAAAAAATCTTTAGTTTTATTAGATAATATACCTAGAAAAATATTTCTGAATAAAGAGTTGAAAGCCAAACTATATTATTTCTATTCTTACACATATAATGAACTAAATAAATATAAAAAGAGAGATAAATATCTCAATAGATGCTTAGGTATTATTGAAGATAATATTTGGGTGCAAAACTGTAAATTCTTTAAAAAGAGACTTTAATCAAAATCTGGTTCGGCCGTTTCTTTTAATTTTGCCACTTCTTTTTTAAGACCCTTATTTACTTTTTTGTTTACGGTTCTTGTTTTAGCAGTTTTTACACCTACCACACCTTGACGTTCTGTTAAAGTCATATTCATTTTTGTAAAATATTCTACATTAACAAGTATATTATATAATTCTAAATATAACGCCTCTTCTGTGTCCCAAAAATTATTACCAAGTAATTCTTTATACTCTTCAATAGATACACCTAATGTAATATAAGTCCTTTTCCCGTTAGAAAAACGTTCTTTAATAATAGCAATTATATTTCGAAGAATCTTATTATCAGTTTTCGAATTATCTTTTCCATTAAGCATTTCTAATTCGTCTATAACTAAATAATTAGGATAATTAAAGAAAGATTTGTAATAATTTAAAAATTCTTCATTCCGCATCTTCTCGTAAGTTAAAAAGTCAAAAGAATAAGTATCTTCATAATCTAAATTGTTTTTAGTGATTTTTAAAAAATTATAATATCTCATTTTGTCAAAATTGCTTCCATTTTTAATATATAGAAAATCTTTATTAGAGAAAAAATCAAACCCTATATTTTTTATATCTGCTTCCGTATAATTTTTATAACTTCTTTCAAATCTATATAGAAATTCGTCAGCAGCTTTTTTTTGTTTTTGTTTTTCTTCTGAATAACAAAAACACCAATCTAAATCAGAATGGTTTTCTAAGTTCTTTTTTAGTATTTTTACTGCTTGCAAACTAGTCTGTTCTTCTATCTTCTTGGATAAAGCTAAGTTAAGAAAAAAATTAACATTATGTGGGTCATAAAATTTTTGACATTTTTGACATTTTTTTATACTATTCTTTATTTTACTTTGTTCTTTAGGCATACTTTTATTTCCTTTTATGCTATAATAAAAAAATTATACAATTAGTTAGCTTAATTAACTATTAAAAAGGAGATATTTTTGATTCAAAATTTAGAAAACACACAAAATTATATTTCTGATTTTCACAAGTTGTTAGCCTCGAATACATTATTTGAGGATATACAAAAATTTGATGACACACACAAATCAGAAACTTTAAAGTATTACGAAAAAACTATTTCAAAATATGCAAATCAGGACCACTCTAATGAGCTTATTGGTTTTAAAATGCTAAAGGAAAATCAATATAATATACATGAATTGATAGTTGAAATACAAAGATTTATTAAAGATACTGATAACATAGATGAACAAATGTTATTATCTTTCTTAAATGAGAATAAAAGCACAGATGAAATTATAGAAGATAATAGCATTAATACTATTGACGACGACGAAGATTCTGATATTGAAGAAGAAATGGAAGAAGTCGAAGAAGAAAAAATTAAAGGTTTTAATCAAGCCGAACATTTTACAGAATTAAAAAAGAAAAGAATTTCTTTCTTTTTGGCGAAGATAATGAATCAAAAAATAAAAGCTACGAATAGTAAAGGTAAAATAATTTTTGAAGATTTTGGAATTATATATAATGAAGAAGTTTTAACATTATCTAACATACTATCACTAGACGAAAATGACAAATTAAGTAAAACAAAAAAATTAATATTTGAAGAAATAAAAGATGAAAATGTTGATATCAAAGAAAAACTAATAGAATATACAGCAGAATATATAACAGGTAAAAAATATGAAATGGATAGAGATTTTGAATTTATAGGACTTGCCGAATATATCTATATATATAAATATGATAGATTGATAAAGAAAGAAATTTTCACACAAATAAAAAATCGTTTTTTTGTCGGAAAAAATATATATAACCCACTTCAAGACCCTAATTTATTTGAAAGACTAAAAGATGAAGCCATATCATTTGCAACAGAAGGATTTTTAATAGGTATTAGAAAATATAGCACTAAATCTAAAAATAAACTTATTACTTATGTTACATGGTGGATTAAACAACGTATAGTATACTATATAGAAAATTTTTCCTCCATAAATAAAGGAAAAAAAACTATACAAACAGAAGAACAGTTTGATATAGAAAGAGATGAAGAAACAGGTAAAATTATATTTCAAAAATATGCAAATATAAAATTTGAGAATTATAATTTTGTCAAATCAGATGATATAGGTAAATATGAGGAATTAGAAAAATTACAAATGAATGGAGATATTTTCTCTAGACATGATGGTAAAATTTATGATATATTAAAATTTTTCTGTAAACACAATGATATTTTTGCTCCATTTGAATATTTATTCATAAAATATGATATTTTATTAGAAGAATACATATATTATATAGATATAGCTAAAGATGAAGAAATTAGAGATTGTTTTTATAAACAAATTATAGATGTTAACAACTTATTAAAATCAAAAGGTTATCCAGATATCATGGAATTTGGAAATATCAAAGAATATTACAAATTACCAGAAACCCTAATGGTATATTTCAATGTAGAAAAAAAAGAATACCTTACTATTAAAAGAATATTAAAACAAAAATTGATAAATATATTAAAAAATGTATTTTTAGAAAAAAAACCAAGAAAAAAAAGAGGAAGTAAAAATGACGATTAAATCAGAAAATATAAAAACACTAACTTTAGATTTGGAAAATCAAGATTCATCTGAAAACGACAATAGTATTAGCCAACTTTCGAAAATATTATCAAAAGAAAGTAAAAGTTTGCATATTCATATAAATTTAAAAAATGAACATAAATCAAACATTATAGAGAAATTAGAAAAAATAGAAGGTTTAAATATTATTGCAGAAGAGGCTAATAAAATTATATTATCTAAGAAAAATAATAAATCTAACCCACAAGATACAAATATTATTATGGAAGATACGACAAAAATTAAAGAAGTAATCGTAGAGAAAGAAGTGATTATAGAAAGAATTCAGCCTACAAAAATAGATTTATTTAGTATTATTGAAAAAAAGGCAATAAGAAGCGGTCACATTTTAGAGATTACAAATTCTTTTAAAGTATTACAAGAAAATATAAATAACGGTGGCGTTCTTAATATCGAGAACGGATTCGTCTTTTTAACTAAAAATAACAAAGGAAAAATAATCTTAAGTGAAAATAGTGGGTTATTATTTCAAAAAAGCCACTATTTTGGGGTAATAGAGTTCAATAATGTATTAATAACGGAAACCGTAGAAGATTTGGTTAAATATTCAGATGATAAAAGTAATTTTTTGTATCTTTTTGTTGAAGAAGAACAATTAAAATACGATTTTATTTAATTTATTTGACAAACTAGGGTAGTTTATAGTATTATTAACTACAAATAAGATATATTATAAAAGGAAAACAACATGAACGAGAGTAAAATAATCAATATTAACGATATTTCAACTAGCAACAATGAAACAGAAAATAATTCAAAAGATTTATATTTATTATTAAACTTTTCTAAAAATTTCATTTCTTCTACACTTTTGGAATATTCAAAAGACCAGCTTAAATTAAATGTTTTAAGTTACAATAAAGAAGAAACTAATGCTTTGTTTGATGGACATATCCAACATATTGACAAGGCATATGAAACTCTAAAAAAGAACTTAATCAAATTAAAGAAAAGTGCCGGCATCAAGTCATTACAAAATATTCATGTTATATGTAACGTTAACCCTACGCTGGGAAATAAAATAACAACTAATGCAATAACTAACTTTATAGAAAACGAAGTTACGGATGAAGATATAAATGATGTAATACAAAAGTCTTTAAATACAAATAATATACCTGAAAATATGAAGCTTATAAACTTACATATAAATAAATTCAAAATTGATAATAACTGGGTGTCTAATCCATTAGGTATGAATTGTCAAAGATTAGAGGTAGACGCTACTTCACAAATAATCAATAGTTCTTATTTTAATAATTTTAATAAAATTTTACAAAAAAATGGATTAAACTTAGATTTAATGCGTTTTGAGACTGATAATATAATAGATGCTTCTTTATCAGAAGAAGAAAAAGAATTAGGTGCAGTTTTAGTTTATATAGCCGATTATGAGACAAAAGTAACTTTTATAAAAAACAGTGAAATAGAAAGAGAAGAAAATATAGCTGTCGGAAGAATGAAAATAGTAGAGGATATATCTGCAACTTTTAAACTTAGTTTTAAAGTTTCTAATCATTTATTAAAAAATATAAATCTAATATCTGAAAACTCTAAAAATATTGGTTTTTTTGAAATAGAATTACCAGATGGTAAAATTCAGGAAATAAACTACAGTTTATTAAATGATACTATTACTAATTCACTTTTAAACATATTTGAAGATGTAAAACGTGAAATCAATCACACAAAAAATATCAATAACTATTTAAATGGTGTAATATTCTTAAAAACATTAGAAATAAACGGCATAGAACAATTTTTTAATAGCACATTTGAAGAATTTATTAAAGATATTAGAAGCTTTAGTAACATTATACAAACTTTCGATAATATATACAATGTAGAGCTTTTAAATGGCGAATATGCTTTATTAGGAATGTCACTTATGATTTTGAATGAAAAAGATTTTCATTATAATCACAATATAGAGGCACTAAACAACATAGATAAAGATAAATATAATTTAACTATGAACCTAGACAACATAAATATATCTTCTAAAAGCAAAACAAAAAGCAAAGATGAAGGTATCTTTTTAAAAATAAAACGCATTGCCAAAGAATTATGGTAAAATAACACAAATCAAATAATGGAGAAGTAAAATGGATATGAACGAAAATTTTAAAATAAAAATAAAAGTAGTAGGTGTTGGTGGTGGTGGAAATAATATGATTGAACATTTACAATCTAATTATCTTCAAGACTTTGACCATGATTATATTGAGCTTATATCAGTTAATACTGATGCACAAGTTCTCGCAAATTCTAAAGCAAAAACAATTGCCATAGGAACAAAGTTAACAGGTGGTCTAGGTGCGGGTATGAGACCAGAGACAGGAAAAGCAGCTGCAGAAGAAAACTATAATGAATTAGTAGAAGGACTCCGAGGCGCAAATATGGTATTTATTGCATGTGGTATGGGTGGTGGTACTGGTACTGGTGCGGCTCCAATTATTGCAAAAGCAGCTAAAGAAGTTGGTGCACTAACTATATCAATAGCAACAAAACCTTTCTCATTTGAGGGTAGAAAAAGAAGAAGATTTGCTACTGAAGGATTAAAAGAATTAGAAAGTCACACAGATTCTTTAATTGTAATTGAGAATGATAAACTTCTAAAAACAGCAAATAGTAATCTTGCATTTAAGATGGCATTCAAAATGGTAGACAACGTTTTAGCAAAAGCAGTTCAAGGTATTATAGGTATTATATTAGATAGTGGAAATAATGATATCAATGTGGATTTTGCAGACCTTAAAACAATCTTATCATATTCCGGTTATTCCGTTATGAGTATGGCTGTTGGTATTGGGGAAAATGCAGCTGTTGAAGCTGTTGAAAAAGCATTAACTAATCAATTATTATCATATAGTGATATAAGCGGTTCAAAAGGTGTTTTAATACATTTTGCGGCATCTTCTAGTTATCCTCTAGATAAGTTATATGAAGCTATGAATATGATAGAAGATAAAGCGGATGAAGATGCCGATATTATTTTTGGAACGTCAACTACTGATATGGAAGAAAGCGAAGTCGCAGTTACTTTAATTGCTACCGGTTTCAAAACTTCAAATGAAGAAGATATTAAAAAAATACAAGAAGTAAAAACAGATAGTATTCAAACTTCTTTTGAATATAAAAATAACGAAAACGATGAAGAACAACCAAACGTTTTAAGACTAACTATAAAGAGCTAATATGAAAATTCTATTGTTATCTGTATTTCTATTTTTAAATATATATGCCGCTACAATAGAAAGCTACAAAACTAATACTTTCTTTAATTTAAAACGCGTAGGCATATCCGACATAACAGATATAAAAGCACCGGCGAAAGGTTGCGTTTTATTTAAAGATAATACACAAATTTATTGTGTATTGCGCGAACAAAAACAAATTAAAATATATCTAATTAATAATCAAAATAAAGAAATAGAATTGATAATTATCAATTCTAAATATCTTATCAATAATAATTACTATAAAACACCCTCGTTAGAAGATAGATTCTCGTTATGCGTAAAAGATTCTAAAAAAATGAAATCTAAAAATTTAATTCTTTTAAATGAAATATTAAAAACTAATAAAAAATTTAGCTTATTAAGCGATAAAGAAAGAACTTGCAAAAAAAACCTTGATAAACTAACAATTAAATCTAAAAAGAAAAAAATCTATAATGAAAATTTAGTTATAAATATAAAAAAGAACTGTGTTAAAAATAGAACTGAACTACTTTCTATTATGCGCGGAAAGAAATATAAAAAAACGTCTGAATATTCTATAGAAAATCAACTTTTATTTGAATTAGAAGATACACGAAAACAGATAAAAAAACTACAACATGACTATCTAGAAGAATTAAGAAATAACGAAAAACTTCGCGAAAAGATAAAATTTATAAAAACTCACTCCATAAATGGAACAAATTTCTTCGAATAATTAAAAAATTCACGATTTTGTTGATTTATACTTGACTTATAAAATTAAATTAGTTATAATTTTTACATATTTACAATATTTATTTATAAAGGTTGTAAAATAATATTTATAAAAACAAGGAAAATAAAATGGCAAAAACTAACACAATCGGGAAAAACGATTTCATCAAGAAAGTAGCTTCTAAAACTTCAATGACAATAAGTGAAGTAAAAGATATTTTAGCAACAGTAGCAGAGACTGCAATGGAAGAAGTAAATGCTGGAAATAATGTTTATTTTACAGATATTTTAACTTTAAAATTACACGAAAGCAAGCCACACCAAAAGAAAAATAATTTTGCTAAAACAGACGCTGATAAAATAATCAATGTTCCAGGTAAAATAACTTTAAAAGCTGACGTTACTAAAAGTTTCAAAGTAATCAAAGTTCTTTAATAACTTTGTATAATTAAAGATATAGAAATTTCTATATCTTTAATACCTCTTTTAATTTTTCATTTTCTTCAAAAAACAACTTAATAAATTCTTCTTCTTGTTCCCTTTCAACATTAGCTTCTTTAATTAAATAAGCACGTATCTCTTTTTTGTATTTACTAGTGATATCTTGTATATATTTTGTATAATTTTCTTTAAGTAATTTTAATTCTTTTTTTTCTATATGATTATATAATATACTTTCATTCTTTTTATTTAATTTATAAGGATATAAAAGGGCATGGACGTGATATCTATAACCAGTAGAATCATATTTATGAAAAAATAACATTTTGTATTTTGATGGATTTTCTTTTAATACAACTTTTACTATATTTCTATTTATAATTTCCCATTTTTCTTCACCTAATACTTCTACCATTATTTTATTTAGCTGTGTAGAAAAAGACATTATTAGTTCTAAACTTTTAGTTCTATTTTTTTTCCATTCATTATTTAAGGAGCGCCTATAATCCCAATAAATTTTTATTGGGTTGTATGTTTTAACCTTGACCGGTTTATTATACTTATTTTCTTTGCTTTTGTCTTCTATTATATGTAAATCCGCTCTATTATTATATGTTAAGTAAAAAAAATACTTTCTTAACTCTTGAATATTGTTTTTTTTTATAACTTTAATAAAACCTTCCATTTATTTAAATACCTCATATATTTTATATATTGATAATACTATAGATACAAAACCTATTATCAAATAATTATAATATATAATTTTATTTTGAGTATTTAAACCCTTTTCTATTTCTTTGTAATATTCTGTTAATGATATTTTTATTTTTTCACTATCAAAATGAAGATATTCATAACTATTTTCTTCTTTTTTTCGTTCATACTTTTCTTTAATTTTAGTAATGGTGGTATCTGATACATTTTCTCTTATGGTATTTATCTTATTTTTTTTACTATTTATAATTTCTTCTAATTCAGAAAAAGGAGTTTCCATAGTTATATATTTAGTTTTTATATCTTCTAATTTTTCCACATCCTTTTTTATATCTTTGAAGTTATCAGAATTTAATTCACCGTTTTGGAAGAAAAAAAGAATATTTTTTATTTCTACCTCTTTCTCAACTAAAAAAATAGAATATTGGAAATCATCTAAATACTCGTCTATAAATTCTAATTGTTCTTTATTCCAAGACATTTAATTATGTTGCCCATTTGTTAAATTCAAGATTAACTGGTTCTGGCTCATAGTAACTAGCAATAAATTTACGAGGACGTCCATCTATTATCGTTATTCCAAACCCGTTTTTAAACGTTCCTAACTCTGTAATGTCTGTAAAGTTTTTTTCAACTTCTTGAAAACTTTTCCCGGCTACTAATTCTTGGTCATCATCTATTTCGTAACCTGTATTTTCCATAACTTTTATTTTACCTATAAGCTCTATAGCTTGATTTGCAGATACATTATCCGTTAACTTTAAAAAAACTTTAGTAACACAGTTGGCTATAATTCTTTCTTTTAGTATTTCTTTTGCTTCACTTTTATTTAAAGAAGCAATATCTTGGGCTGCAATTATTACACCAATTCCAACCGAACGAGCTTGTGCAAGAATCGCCTCTATCGCTTCTGTAATATATGAGCCGAATTCGTCCAATATAAATAAATGCGTAGGATTAGAAGTTGCCCTTAATGTGTCTAGAAAACCACTTTTTATATCACTTTCAGCATCAGAACCAAGTGATTTAGAAATACCTTTTTTCATGGAATCAATAACTAATAAACCTAATTTTTGTGCAGTAGCAGGTGATAATTTCATTTCCGGTAACAAAACATACATTATTTTATTATCGGCAATAATAGAGCGAAAATCAATATCTGAATATTTATCATTAAAAATATTACCAAATTTTGTTGCCAATTCTTTCAAAAAACTAAAATATGTTTGCGAATAACCATGTTGAGTATTCATTTGTTCTGGAATTTCTGGTTCATCATCTATTTCATTCATTGCTATTTCGTCACCCTTATAGGTTCTTAAATATTCCGCATAAAAATCTTTCGCTAATTTACCTGCAAAATTATATGTAGGTGGACACCATAAGTGTGCAAATGGTAATAAAGAAGGATTAGCGGCCAATATCTCTAAGTCTGGCGTTTGCTCTACCAAATCTATTGTAGGGTCAGCTGGCGGCACCATTTGTATTCTAAATGCACCTAACTCAAGTCTCTCCCCAAGGTCTTTCATTGTAACTGGCTTATTTTTAACGTCCCTATCAAAAAATAAGCCAACTAATGAAGCTTTTAAAACACTTGCTGCCTGTGTAATAAAGAATTCATCTTTATTAGGTAAAGCTATTGACTTTAATGTTTCAAAGATTTCATCAGGCTCACCGTTTGCAAACAAATTAAAAGTGTTACTTTTTACTTGCTTACCATCTTCTGTTTTTTCTGTATTAAAATTTAATATAACAATATCATCTTCTCTACCAAATTCATAAGCGATGGCCATTACTTGTCTCATTAATTTTAAATCGGCTTTTCCATCGATAAAAGTACTACCACCACCTTTAAAAATAACCTGTTTCAATAATTGCAATAAAAATACAGATTTTCCAGAACCAGTAGAACCCATTACAAGACAATGTTGTGTCATTTGGTTTGTAAATACAGGCTGTCCCATTAAATCTGTACCAAATCTAAAAGTATTAGTGTTATCTAAATCCTTCCACGCATCTACCCCTATTTTTGGATATTCAGAAACCTCGACTTCAGACATTTCTATATTTAGTTTTTTAATTTTAGAATCTATATATTCAGGAAGAAAAGCTAAAAGAATAGATAATTCTTTTACTTTCTTTAATGTATAAACCTCTTCTAAAATTTCCGCTTTTCTAGAATTTATTTTTTTATTTATATTTATAATATCGTGCGTAGACATTTATTCTCCTTTATCTTCTAATAGAATTTTTTGCGATAGACTTTTGTAAAATGATATAAACTCTTCTTGAAAAGAGACTATAGCAAGATTATCAGGTATAGTCTCTATTATTTTTGTGGCCAATGACATCATTACAAATATACCCATATTCTTATGTTTTAAAAACGCTAATTTTTCTGAATAACAATCTTCTAAATAAACAACTTCATTGTCCATTTTTTCTAAGTATTCTTTTAAAATAATTGTTTCATCTTTTGATACTTCATCTTCCATTATATATAGTGTTTTAAAATGTGAAGAATTTAAACCATTGAAATCTGCCAACCAATAATTGGTATTAAAATTAAGATATATTAGTTTTTCTATTAACTTAATGTATCTAGTTCCAATATCGGTAGAAATCCAAGGATAATATAAAGCAGATACCTTAATGAATTCCGTTATATAATTCATTATCAAATCAATATATTCTTTAAAATCCTTATCATAATATTCTTTTGCTGTTTCATTAGTAGATTCTGTTTCCATATCGTATAATTTCATATTTTCATCACTACTTAAATATTTTAATCTAGTATCAATTATTTTCATCTTAGTTAATTCTCTAGTCTCTTCAATATCTTTTATTTGCTTTAATGTAAAAGGAAAAGGGTATCTGACTTGTATAGAAATACCTATCGCATCTAAACTGGAAATTTCCTTGGCATTTAATATTTTATAAGCGTCTTTAGATAATCTTTTAACCTTATTAAAACCGTCAGCTGATACAAAATTTTTAATATTTATCCTTTCTTCTTCTGACAACAACCTAATTAAATTATGAACGTCGAATGTTCTATATTTTCGCAATGTTGAAACAAATGTCGGAATTATATATTTTTTTTCATCTTCTTTAAAATTTGATAGGAAAACTTCAAAATTATCTTTTGTATATGGCGATTGCGTAAAAGTATCTTCAAAAACTACTGGCGTTATATTTATGATTTTTTTATCAACGTCTGTCATGAAATTTATAATATTATAATATTTATTTGGTATATAAGAATCAAATATCTCGTTCGTCATTTTATACAATTCATAAACCTTATCTTTGTCATTATATAGTTTACCACCAAATATTGCACAAAAAACTGCATTTCTTTTTTCAAAACTATCTTTATATATTTGAAGATAGTCTATTTCTTGACCTTTTGTTGTTAATAATATCTTTTGGAATTTTTTAGCTTTCTTTTGGTTAGAAGTTATTTCTTCAGGCGTTTTTGCACGACCATAAGCATATTTTTTATATTTATCATAAGCTTCACCATATACATTCTTGCTAACACCTAATAAATTAGAAATAAATTTAGAAGTTATAAAAAATATTAAATATCCAAATAAATATAATTTTAAAAGTGTTATAGATAAATATTTTGAAAATTCACTTAATGCTTCATTTTGTCCGTATGAAGATTCGTAATAATAATATTTAGTATCTATCAATTCATGCAAATTATTAGAAAAAGTATTCGGATTTAAAGCGAAAAAATTATAGTTTACAAATGTGTCATATGTTGTCTCTAGTATTAAATGTATCGGTAAGGTTACACCTATATAATTTAATAATTCCTGTAATAAAGTTACGGGTAATAAGAAAACATACAGGTATGTCCCATATATGTAAAAATCTATTTTATTTATTTTAGCAACTAAATCTGCGTCCATAGAGGCAGCAAATAATAAATAAATATCCATGCCTATAAAACCAAAAGGTAATACTAAAAATATAAGATATCTTTTTAATAAATTGTAACTATTTCTTGATTCTTTTTCTCGCTGTTTTTTGTCTTTCTGACGCTTACGCATCTTCTCGGCAAAGGTTTGTTTTCCTTTTTCATCGGTTTTAGTATCTTGGAACTTGTCTAAACTTTCAGAAGCCATTTAAAATCCTTTTTTCTTTTATTATAAATATATTTTTATCCATTATTTCATTATAATAAAAGAAAAAGGAAAACTAAGTGAAAAAAGATTTTACTATCTCTAATGTTCTGAAAATAAAAGGAATAAATAGCTATTTAAATAAAAATAAGATGTTATTTAATACATATGAAGACCTTTTAAATAATTCTATCGAATCTTTTTCAGAATTATCATTAGGGGAAAGAAAAAAGATGTTAGCTACATACTTATTAACATTTGGACTGTCTAATAGCATTCAGTTAATGAAAGAATTGAATTATCTCAATTTTAATGAGTATTCTAAAGACCTGATAAATGTATTACAAGAAAGCATGAGTGACAATCTTAACATTACAATAGCTAACAACAATGAACAATTACTAAACTTGATAGTAAGTCATATTATTAATAATTATATTCTGGATGACGAAGCAAAAACGGAAATATTTGAATTTCTTGCTATTGAAGATGAAGAAGAGAGTAGATTTTTATCTTTTAATAAATTAAAACCAATAATTATAGAGCAAATGACAAAATTTAATTTTTTTGAAGATATACACTTAATAATAGAAAATGTAATCATTGAATTTAGAAAAATAGACGCACTTGAATTTATAGATAGAGAAGCTATTGAGAAATATGAGATATATTATAAATTAAAAGAAGATATTGAAATAAAAGAAATACTTTATAAATTATAGATATAAAGGATAAGGGAATAAAATGCTACAAAAAATATTTAATAATACAATAAAGCACTCCGATACGGAATATTTCTATATTAGGTCTAACATCTTTAATTTATTTGTAAAAAATAAAGATAATAAAAAATTAATGAGTGAAATCTATATTAGCACATTTGAATTCTTTTTAAAATTACCAACTTTTGAAGATATAACACAACAATTATCTAATTTAAAAATTGATTTAAAAAAAGAAGAAGACATTTACAATAATATTGCAGATAGAAATAAAAAAGAATTAGTAAAACAATTAGATGTAAGTATTTTTGATAAATACAAAGAAGAAGCCGATAAACAAGATGAAAAAATATTAAAAGTTACCAACGACATTTTAGAAGTAGAAAATGATTTACACATATTAAACGATTATCATTCTTTGAATTTTGATACATTTATTTATTTCATAAAAAATAATTACACAGATAAAGTTAAAGACAAATTCATAGAGATGTTAAAAAATATTAAAAATCAAGATAAGCTAATGTTTAATATAATTTATTATTTGGTAAAGTATAATTTAACAAAAATACTAAAAGATGTAATTATCTATTATAATCTTAACAAAAATGAGGTTTCTTCTATTATTGAGAGTGAAAATTTAGATTTAATTCTATTATTGATAGAAAGACACTCTAATAAAATTGTAAAATTTGATATAATATATAATGTTTTTCTTTTTAATAGAAAAAAAATTAGTAGTTTGAAGATAAATAATAGCAATGCATATATAAAATATATACATTCACATATTATTATAAATAAGTTTTTATAAAGGGAATAAATGAAAAAGATTAAAGAATTAAAAGAAAAATTTGATAAATTAGAAAAAAAACAAAAAATTACCATCGTAATAGGTATGGCGCTTGTTTTTGTATTAATTATGAACTTTATTTTTTCGGAAAGTGATGAAAAATTAGCAAATAACTTTGCGTCGAAACGCGAATTAAGTGTTAAAGATGTAAGTAATAGTTATAAAAAAGTAGATTTTAAATATGACCTAAAAGAAGGGTCTATAAAAAAAGACTTCTTAAAATTAAAAAAATCACAAGAATTTTTATTGAAAAAATTAAACGACTTATCTTTGAATGGTATTGGTGGAAATGGTATCAATAAAAATTTAAATTCTAACACTAATGAGAAATTTAGAATTAAGAATAATATCTTTTACGGGTATTCTTTTATAAATAATGACGAATACTATATAAACTCAGTACAAAACAGTGTAACTAAATCTCTAGGATTAAAAAATAAGAACAACAAAGATATTAAGGAAGACGGTGAAATCGTTTCTATAAAAGATGCAACCCCTATGATTTTTATATATGACACAAATGTTTATACTATGGCTAATGGCGATGAATATTATTATTCCGAAAATAAAAGAATAAAAATAACTTCAAAATCTCTTTTTAAAAACATTAAAGAAAAAGAACAATATATTAAAGAAAAATCTATCCAATCTATTCATTATAAGCAAGGTACTTATATACTTATAAATAAATATAATGAGGTTATAGAGGAAGGGAATTTTTCTATATATTTCTTTAAAGGAAAAAAATATATATTAGATAACGGGTTTAAAAACGTAGCAATACCTATTCAAAATCTAGAAATATATGCACCTAAATATAAACTGTTTAAAAGTTTTAAAATAATAGATGAAAACGTAAATGTTATCAGTATCAACAATAACAACTTATTCTTAAATGATAATATATATGTTAAAGGTTCAGAAAAGTTATTTATAGAAGAAAAAACACATAAGATACTAATTACAAAAGATAAAACATACTATATCGTTAAGAATGCTTTTAATATAGGATATCTAGAAAAATACATAGATGATTTAGGCTCTATATATAAATTAGAAGATAATAATATTATCTATAAATATAATTTAGATGGAAGTCAAGTTAAAATAGGTAATGGTTTTATATTACTTAGAAGTAATGGTGAAATATCTATAAAATTAAATAATGATTCAAGTATATTAACTCTAAATTCTTCTTTAAATAATAAATTAAAAATAGTTACTTGTATGGATACAGATAAAAAGATTTATATCAACAACAATAACATAGTTGTTAAAATAAAAGATAAAGAAGTTAAAAAATACAATCATGCCCAATACGTATTCAAAGATGATTATTTATTTATAGATAATATAAAAATTTGTAAAATAAAAAGTATAGTTATTAGAAATACAGGAAAAGGACTTTCATTAGAAGATGGAACCAATATAAAAATACACGATTTAAATAAAATAAATAAAAAACAAATTTATGTATTTGATAAAGATGGTAATAAATATTTTGAAAAAGATGGTGTTATATACAGAATTAACCCAGACGGTTCTATCACTAGAATAGGAAAAGGTCATATTAACTCAGACGGTTCTATTACTATGGATGATGGAACTACGATTGATACATTTTTCGCAGATGATAATGGAAATAAATATTTAAAGAAAGGAGATAATTTCTTTAAAATCAACAAAGACGGCTCTTTAGAAAAAGTTAACGATATAGAAGATATGAGAATAGTAGTAGATAAAGACGGTAATAGATATTTTGAAAAAGATGGCGTTATATACAGAATTAATCCAGACGGTTCTATCACTAGAATAGGAAAAGGTCATATAAATCCGGATGGCTCTATTACTATGGACGATGGAACTACGATTGACACTTTTGATTTAGATAAATTAAGTTTAACGGAAGATGAATTCGGTAATAAATATTTTGAAAAAGATGGTGTTATATACAAAATTAACCCAGACGGTTCTATTACTAGAATAGGAAAAGGTCATATTGACCCAGACGGTTCTATTGCTATGGACGATGGAAGCACAATATTTTCCAAACATATTAAAAAGGTTGTGACAGATAAAGACGGTGACAAATATTTTGAAAAAGATGGTCTTATTTATAAAATTAATAAAGACGGCGAAAAGAAGCTTTTAGGAAAAGGTAAAATAAATAAAGATGGAACTGTTGCTATGGACGACGGAACAGTTTTAGATACTTTTGACTTAGATAATACTCGTATAGTTACAGATAAAGACGGCAATAAATATTTTGAAAAAGACGGCGTTATATACAGAATTAACCCAGACGGTTCTATCACTAGAATAGGAAAAGGTCATATTAACCCAGACGGTTCTATCACTATGGACGACGGAACAGTTTTAGATACTTTCGACTTAGATAAAATGAAAATGGTTACAGATAAAGACGGTAATAAATATTTTGAAAAAGACGGCGTTATATACAGAATTAACCCAGACGGTTCTATCACTAGAATAGGAAAAGGTCATATTAACCCAGACGGTTCTATCACTATGGATGACGGAACTACAATTGACACTTTTGATTTAGACAAAATGAAAATGGTCACAGATAAAGACGGTAATAAATATTTTGAAAAAGACGGTGTTATATATAGAATTAACCCAGACGGTTCTATCACTAGAATAGGAAAAGGTCATATTAACCCAGACGGTTCTATTACTACGGACGATGGAACAATTTTGGATACTTTTAATTTGGAAGATATGAATATAGTTACAGATAAAGATGGTAATAAATTCTTTGAAAAAGATGGTGTTATATATAGAATTAACCCAGACGGTTCTATCACTAGAATAGGAAAAGGTCATATTAACTCAGACGGTTCTATTACTATGGACGACGGAACAGTTTTAGATACAAAATTTTTCAAAAAATTACTAACTGATAAAGATGGCAATAAATTCTTTGAAAAAGATGGGAAAATTTACAAAGTAAATGAAGACGGAACATTGGCTTTAATAGGAGAAGGGAAAGTAAATAAAGATGGTTCTATTACTATGGACGATGGAACAGTTTTAGATACTTTTGACTTAGACAATACTCGTATAGTTACAGATAAAGACGGTAATAAATATTTTGAAAAAGACGGTGTTATATACAGAATTAACCCAGACGGTTCTATCACTAGAATAGGAAAAGGTCATATTAACCCAGACGGTTCTATTACTATGGACGACGGAACAGTTTTAGATACTTTCGACTTAGATAAAATGAAAATGGTTACAGATAAAGACGGTAATAAATATTTTGAAAAAGACGGTGTTATATATAGAATTAACCCAGACGGTTCTATCACTAGAATAGGAAAAGGTCATATTAACCCAGACGGTTCTATTACTATGGACGACGGAACTACAATTGACACTTTTGATTTAGACAAAATGAAAATTTTTACTGATAAAGACGGTAATAAATATTTTGAAAAAGACGGTGTTATATACAGAATCAACCCAGACGGTTCTATCACTAGAATAGGAAAAGGAAGAATTGATAAAGACGGCAACATCTATTTAGAAGATGGAACTATAATAGAAGGTTTCGAAATTGACAAAGCTAAATATATCGATATAGATGGAAATAAATATATAAAAAAGAATGGGGTAATATATAAAATTGATAAAAATGGGAAAATTACAAAATTAGGAAAAGGATTTATTGATAAAAATGGAAAAATTAAACTAGAAAATGGTAAATCAATAGATACAAAAAATATATATACGCCTAGTAATAAATATAATGTTAATTTTTGGGGCGAAGCTGTCTTTACTGATAGTAAAAAAGATGTTTCTATAACTAAAAATAACAAAACAACAGTAGTTAAAGATGCTAATATAGAAATTGTAAATGAAGAAGTATTTGTTTTTAAATATTTAATTTTTAAAGAAAAATACACACGCGTAACTGAGACTGAGAAAAACATCTTTAATGATTTTTCGCAAATGCAACACCTTAGCTTTGATGAAGGGGTTTTTAATGTTAATTTTGACAAATTTAAACCTTCTTTTAAAGAACAATCAAAATTAAAAATATTAGGAGACAAAATATATATTCTAAATAATAATAAAGAAATATATTCCGATTTATATAAAGATAAAAATAAAATAAATTTTAAAAGCTATAAATTAAATAACAAATTTTTGAAATTATTTTATATAAATGACAAAAAAATATTAAAAATAGGACAAGATTTCTTTTTATTAAATAATAAATATATAATCGAAATAAATAAAGATAACAAGACAGTTAGTATTAAAGAAAAAATTGCAAAATCAAAAATATCTAACGCAACGCTAGAAGATTCAACTGAGGATAATAGTTATTTTAAATATGAAAATGGGATATTGAAAATATTTCAAAATGGAAAATTAATAAAAACAATAACAGACCCAGAAGAAATTAAAAAATATTTCAATATGTCAAAAGAGACATATGAATATAAATTAGATATACCAACCTTGCTTAATCAAAAATTATTAGTCTATACAGAAAGTGGGGAAACACTAGAATATTCAGAAAAAGGTAGAATATTATTTATCAAAAAAGATGGAACACAGGTAGAAGACGCAGGTAATATATATATACAAGACAATAAGAAAATAATTTTGAAATATAGTAATAAAACGCTTATGTTTAATATTAAAAAACTTATAATTAAATCATCTTCTATATTTAGAACAACAAAAGGAACATACGCTGTTAATAGAAAAAATGTTATTTATAAAAGTATAGGAAAAGGAGACTTTGTAATTCAAAAAGGTTTTCAGGAAGCATATATAAAAAATAATATTGTTTATATATCAGGTATAGATGAAATAAAATTAGGCGAATTTATTAGTGTCGCAAAATTAAAATTAAAATTAAATGATAATGGGAATAGAAAACCTATCGAAAATCGTGAAAAGAAAAAAGAAGTTGTAACCATTATAAAGCAAAACGATAAACTAAGTAAAGAAGTTTTATTGAAATTAAAAGAATTAAACGATGAGATACAAAAATTAAAAAATAGACCAACGACACAAAAAATAGATGAAGTGAAAATTAAAAAAGTAAGACTTTTTAACAAAGATTTATACGATTTAAGTGATAAAGAATTAGAAGAATTGTTTCAACCAGAAGTTGATGAGAATGGAACTCAATTACCAACCAGTTACGTATTGCCTGATATGAAAATGGAAGGTATATCATTAGAAGCAAAAGCTAAATTATTAAAACTTAAAAAGAAAAAAGAAAAAGAAGCGAGCTTTGTTTCTGTACGTTTCCCTATTGGAACAATTATAGTTGCGACAATTCCTACTGCCTACGAAGTTAAAACGATATTAGGGGCAGAAGCAGATTCTGGTCTTAAAACAGCTTTTATAGCCAACAATATAGAAAATGTTAAGCTTCCAGACGGAAATGTGATTTATTTCCCGGATGATGCCTTAATTAGAGGTGATTTAGTTGGTGATGCAGTAACTGAACGTGTTAATATAATTCCTAAAGATATAGTGTGGTATGACGCAGACAATGGACAGTATATGATTATACCATTCACAAGCACTATAACTTATTCAGATGTAGAAAATATAGAAGGAATACCTGGCTTATTTATTAATAAGAAAATTGAAAGTGTAGTAATGACATCTGGACTTCAATTAGTGTCTGGTATTGCAGAAGCAATTGTTTCTGCAAGTAGCCCTCTAGCTTCTCTTGGTGGCGCTGGAGATATTGCTGGTCTTACTGGCGGCGGCGCTGGAGAAGATTCGGCTGATAAAAGTAAGGTACAAGGTGCAGCAATAGGTGGCGCGTCTGATGCTTTTAACGAGATTATAGATTTAATAAAATCTGATATGAAAAAACTAATTTCATTTATTGTTACAAACGAAGAAGAAAAAATTAAAATTATTTTAACAGAAGATTGTTTTAATAATATTAGGTAATCACTATGGCACAAAAATCAAAATTTACTATTATTCCGAAAAATGAACTTTCGGAATATGGGAATATGATTATGCTCAAAAAAATATCTTATCCGCAGCTATTAAAACATTTAAAAGATGAATTTACAGAATTAGGAAATATATCCGCTGAAGCACTGAGAAAATTTATGATTTTAAATCATTATGTTTTAAACGAAAACTCTTATAATAAAATAAATAAAAATATTCAAAAACAAGAGTTTCTTAGACAAAAGAGAAAGATTAAAGTTGAAACAATCATTGAAGAAATTTTAGAAAATAAAATAGTTCAAGAAGAATTGTTAAACGATGAAGATTTTATTAAAAAGTTATTTGCCACTACATACTTTAAAGAAAATGTAATTAAACTTATTATTAAAATATTAGAAAAAAAATAATTATAATATATTAAAAGGATTATAAGTTGAACAATTTAAAAGAGTTGAGACGAATAGTTAATACACGTGTAAAGGTGTTTGGACTAGATAAATCAGACATAGATTATACAATTACATTTTGGGCTTTAAATTATGGAATAATGACTATATTTTCTGGCCTTCTTTTACCAGGTCGGTATGGCGGATATGTAGTTCTTATGTCTATGGTAATGTTTATTCCCATTGCGATATTAGTTAAAATAATAAAACATGGGAAAAATAAAGGACATTTAGAGTTCTTAGGTTATACTTTATTTAATATAAAAGAAGGAAGAGAGAAAAAAGAACCTTTTTTTATTTATAATTTAAAAAAGAATGGTTTTTTGTATAAAACTCTATTTTATATAAACAAAAAAAAATAAGGGAAACACAAATGTTGAAGAGAATATATATACCACTATCATTGATAATGCCTTTTTCTTTCTTAGAATGTGCTTTTAAGTTTAAACTAGGTGAAACTCCTAGTCCAGAAATTAAAGAAGTAATACAAGAAAAAGAAATTATCAAAATAAATCCACAAACTAATATTTTAAAAATTATAGACAAAGAAAAGTTAAATACAAAAATACAACGTAGTAATTTTAAAATTATAAATTTAGAGAAATATAACAAAATATTAAATAATAAACGAAAACCTATTAAAATAGAGATTTCTATTAAGAATAATTTTAAAACAACTATATCTAAATTAGAATATAATTTATTAAAAAAGCAATGGTATGTAATAAGAAAAGAAGGTGATATATTAAAATTTGTTTCTTATACACCACTAAATCAGAAAGATTTTTATAAATTCTCTACATATATTAAATTTGAGAAAAATAAGGTTAAAATACTTAGAAAAGTAAAAAAAGAATTTGTTTCCAGTATTATTAGTGATGATAATAAAATTGTCTTTAAAGAATTAAGTGGCGATAATTTTGAAATTACTAGTTATACAATTGATATTGTTAAAGGAAATAAATAATGAATAAGAAAATATTTTTAGTAGTTACACTATTTGCTACTTTAAACGCCGGAACACAAGATAAAATAGAAGTTTACAATATACTATCGTCAGGCCTTAAAAAGAATATGATTAAACAGGTTCCGATAGAAAAAAAATATGACTTTGACTTTGTTAAAAAAAGAGTAAAATCTTCATTAACTAAAATACAAAATATAGAATTATTTAGAATGATAAAACTATATAATTTAAATGAATTCAAGGCTTCTAAAGTTATGTTACATAATATGATTAAACCTCTAAACAATAAATACACAAAACTATTTGATATATTATTCAGTATTGAAATTAAACTAGAGAATAAAGAACCTATAGAAAATGAATTAGAAGCTATATTGAATTTTGGTGAATATGATTTATTTTTTATAAAAAAAACAATTCTCATATTAAATAAATATTCGCTTTATAAAGAAGGAATTTTCCTATTACAAAATATAGATAAAATAGAAAACGACTTTGTAAAAACAGTAGATATAAGATACTGTAACGAAAAAATAATAAAAGAGGACTTCGAATATTATAAAGGTATAAAATTCCCATTAAAAGACACAAAGAATAGTTTAGCTTATTTTTACGAACAAGATAATAAACTATTAGAGGCTTACGAAGTATATATAACTAATAATATAGATAAAAAAAATAATATTAGAATATCAGCCCTAAGAGAACAAATAAAATTTAGAATTAAAAAATATCATACAGAACAGTATGACACCAATGTGAAAGATATAAAAAAAGAAATCGAAAATACAAGAGATTTCTTAATTTATAAAATATTTACAGAAAAGAAATAGAAGTTTAACCTTCTGTTTCTATCTCTATCTTTTTAATCATTTTTGCTTTATCACTTTTAATATTCATGATTTTAACAGCGCCTTTAGCACTTCGTTTTACTTGATTAAAATCAGATATTCTAATTAGAGTAACGTCACCTTTCTCAGTAAGTATCATCAAAGCTTCTTTACTTTCGTCAATTATAACTTCAGCACCAATCATATTACCATTAGCTTTATCTTGATTAAAGAAAACATTTGGTTTTTGACCACGTTTCTTAGTAGGTATTTCTGAAACAAGAACTTTTTTAGCTTTACCTATATCAGACACAGCAATTAGTATATCTGTATCTTTACTAGATACACGCATTTTTACTACTTTAGTGTTTTCATTAAGGTCGATACCTCTTGAACCCTTAGTATTACCACCCTTTAATATTCCAACATTATTGGTAGGGAACTTAAGAACTTTACCATCAGAAGCTGCTATTAAAACATTTTCATTTTCAATATTTTCAAATGGGCTAAAGCTTTGGATACTATCACCTGTATCTAACTGAACTATAGTAGTGCTACGTTTGTCAGTTACCGATTTCATAATTGAACTATTAAGACCCTTGATTTTACCAAATTGAGTTAATAATAAGTATTGTTTAATACTGACATCATATTTTGACAAAAATATAATTTTTTCGTCTTTCTCAAGATTTAATATATTACCTACATAATTAAATTTAGTAGATATTTTATATGCTTTCATTTTAAAAGCTTTACCAAAAGAACTGATTAGTAATACTTCGTCTTTTAAATTACAACGCTCTGCTATTTCCAAATTCATATTATCATAACCAGAAGCATTAACTTTACTATTTTGACTTTGTGCACCACGATTTCTTAATTTGAATTTGTCAGAAGGTATATAAGAGATAGTTTCATCAGACATTAACATGACAATAACTTCTTTATCTTTGATTAAGTCTTCTTCACTAAATTTAGTAACCTTATTTAGGATTTTAGAACGTCTATCATTATTTTTAATCTGCTTAGTTTCTAATAAAGACATATATTCTTCTTTAATGAACTCGTATACATTTTTTGAACAAGATATAATTTCTTCTTTAACAGCACGTTGACTATTTTTTTCTTCTAGTTCATTATCTATTTTTTCACTTTCTAAACCTGTAAGTCTAGAAAGTTTCATTTCTAAAATACCTTTCGTTTGTGCTTCTGATAAATCAAATTCAGTTTGAAGTTCTTTTTGTGCTTCTTCACTATCCTTATTTCTTCTGATAATTTCTATAACTTTATCTATATTATCAAGAGCAGTTCTAAAACCCTCTAATAAATGAATTCTTTCTGCTAATTTTTTAATATCATGTTTAATACTCATATACACAACATGTTGTCTAAATTCCAAGAATTTAATCATATTATCGTAAAAAGAAACATCAATAGGAACGCCTTCTTCATTTATAACTCTTATATTTGCACTAAAACTTTTGTCCAAAGAAGTATATTTAAACAATTTAGCTAATTCACTAGTTAAGTCAGCATCTTTTTTAAATGATAAAATAATAGAAGCGTCATCTTCTTCTGGCATCATTAGAGGGGATTCATTTATATTTAAAATTTCAGTTGGTTCTTTCATTTGTTTTCGTTTATTTACTTCTCTATAACTTTTCTTAGCTAATAGTATTTCTTCTTTTAATTTATTAGTTTTTACATTTATTGGTATATTGTAAATAGTAATTTCATTTTTGTTTTCGTCTAATTCATAAGAAGCACGCATTCTTAATGAAAATTTAGAATTAAAAATACTATCTTCTACCATATTTTTATTGTTATCAAAGTATATATTAGTTCCTGTTGGAAAATCAACACTCGGTATAATTCCTAAAATATTTTCTTTATGATTATCTAATTCATAACCACTCTTGTAAAATTCATTATCTATTAGATAAATCATCAAATTAGTCATTTCTTTAACATTATAAGAAGGGATATCAGTAGCCATTCCATAAGCGATACCAGTAGTTCCATTTAATAAATGAAATGGATATTTTAAAGGTAAAAGTCTCGGTTCTTCTGTTGTTTCATCGTAGTTTGGAATCCAAGGTATTACATTCTCTTTTTCCAACGAATCAAATAATATATTATTTGTATAATCATCTAATTTAACCTCGATATATCTCATTGCCGCATTACTGTCACCTGTAATAGAACCCCAGTTACCTTGACCAATTAAAAATGGGAAATTATTTTTCCATTTATTAACCATTTGAACAATAGTCCCAACAACACTACTATCACCATGTGGATGATACTTACCGATTACATCACCAACAACACGTGCTAGTTTATAATGTTTAGCACCTGTCATATTACCTGCTTTCATAGCATACAAACTTCTTCTTTGAACTGGTTTTAAACCGTCTAGCATATTAGGTAAAGCTCTTTCCTCAATAATATAAGAACCATATTCAAACATACTTTTCTTTACAACGTCTGATATATCAGATTGTTCATTTTCTATTGCTTCTAAATCATCGAAATAACTATCTTTCGACGATATTAAATTTTTTATATTTCTTTTCTTAGCCATCTTAGTTTCCTTCTATAGTGTCTGGTGAAGTTAATTTGATAATTCTATTATCTTTTAATTCATCATAGTGTTGTTTTAAAATATCTTTTAATATTTTTTTAGCAGATTCGTCATCACCCATATAAATATCAATATTATCTTTTTCTTTTTCATAATCTTCGATTCTAACTTGAACAAGTTTTCTATTAACTGGATTTAGTGTAGTATCCCACAATTCTTCCGGGTCCATTTCTCCTAGCCCTTTATTACGTGTAATATGATACTTAGATTTTCCCTTAGTAATTTCGTCTAATTCTTCTCTAGACCAAGCCCATTTTTTGTCTTTACCCATTGTTATTTTATATAAAGGAGATAAAGCAAGATAAACATGTCCTAATTCTATTAGTTCTCTATAGAAGTTAAAAAAGAAAGTTAACATTAAAGCATTGATATGTTGTCCATCAATATCCGCATCCGACATTAAAATTATTTTGTTATATCTAAGTTTTTCATAATCATATTTGTCGCCAATACCAGTTTCTAAGGCTGTAACTAGTGATTTTATTTCATCGTTATTGAATATTTTGACTTGATTTGCTTTTTTTAACGTATTTAAAGGTTTACCTTTTAAAGGCAATAAAGCTTGATACTCATGTGACTTCGACTGTTTAGCTGAACCACCTGCAGAATCCCCTTCCACTATAAACAATTCAGCCTTAGTTCGGTCTTTTGTTCTACATTCTTCCAACTTACCTTTATTAGCAAGTATATCATCTTCTTTATCTGAAAAGATTTCTTTGAAAACGTTTTCTTTGATTTTATCTGAAGCCATTCTTGCTTTTTTGTTAGCATCTACTAATTTTACCAATGTATCCATCGTTTTTTTATCTTCTCTAGCAAACCAAAATTGAAAATATTTTTTCAAAAACGCAGTAGATATAGTGGTTACCTCAACATTATCAAGTGCCTCTTTTGTTTGACCTGAAAATTTAGGTTCGTTCAGTTTTACACTAAACATAAAACTAAAATTACCGAAGATGTCTTCTGTTTCATAGAAAGTTGGGTTTTTTCTATTTTCTTTTACATATTCATTAAAAAATCTTTTCATTTGTAATTTTAAAGATTGTTCTTGTTTTCCACCTTTAACTAGAACACCATTTACAAAATATAACTGTATGGGGTCTGAAGTTTCTGTAAAGTTATAAACTAATTCCATTTCAGAAATTTTCATTTCCCATTTATTAAACTCTTCATCATCCATATCTAACACAGTCTGGATATTAACTACTTTTTTATTTTTCGATTCTTTTGAAAGTAACAAAGCAAATTCTTCTTTAAATAACTGTGTATCTTCTATTACAAATTTAGGATTATTTAATTTTAAAATATTTTTAACATCTTCTTGTTTTTCAAATACTATATCTTCACCATTAAAAATCAATCTAACTTCTAAACCTATATTCATATAAGATGTATATTTTAGTTTATCCAAAAACCAGTCTTTATCGAATACACATTCAGAATCAAAAACACCTTCTTTATCAAATTCATCTGTTTTTATAGAAGGTTGATATTCTATATAAGTTCCATTTCCACCTTCATCTTCTGGTTCCCAATCTATTTTTTCGCTTCTTTTCATAACGATTACTTCAGTAATAGGTATCCCATCTTTAAACATTTGATAAGCTTTTTCTTTATCTTTGTATACTATTGCATTCATGAAATTTGAAGCTGCCTGTACAACAGAAGCACCAACACCATGAACACCAGAAGAATATTTATAACTACTGTTTCTAATATCATTGGAGTGTTTACCACCTGCATGTAATACTGTTAAAGCAAGTGTTAAAGCTGATTTACCATCTTTATTATGCCCATATGGAATACCTCTACCAAAATCTCGTATAGCAACAACATTCGTTTCCGAATTCACTGACACAGTTATTTTGTCACCATTACCAGCAACAAATTCATCTATTGAGTTGTCAAAAATTTCTGTAAAAGTATGACTAAAACCCTTCTGACCAGAATTACCTAGATACATTCCTATTTTTCTTCGAACGTTGTTGGGGTATTTTAATTCAACAATGTCATCAGAATTATAATGATTATTATTTTCCATTTATTTTCCTTATCTTATAATTTAATAAATATTATACCATATAAACTTAAAATTTGATTAAAAAAAAGGATTTTTACTATATTGGTGATTTTTGAAGTAGTTTTTGTTAGTCGATTGTAAAAACCAGCTTAAAAGCCAGTTTAAAAATTAGAATTAAAAGTTTTTGTCAAACCAAGAAGATATCTCACTTCTAATAGTGTGGACTAATTTTATAGAAGTAACGTAATTATCTTTTTCACTTTTTTTCATTAAAGATAATAAACCATTTCTTTTTTTAGATAAGAAAGGATGGTCTACCTGGTTTACGTCTCCAAGAAAAGCAATTTTTCCTTTTTCTCCAACACGAGTTCCTATAAGCTTCATCATTCCGTCAGTCGTATTTTGTGACTCATCTACAATAATGAACTTTTTTGAAATAGTTATACCACGAAAATGGGCAATATCTACAGTCTCTATATTGAAATCTTTCATATATTGTTGTGTAGCCTCACCTTTCTGATTTTGACTTTCATCTTCCAATCTATATGTGTTATCACCTTTTTCAATCATCTTTTCTATTGTGAAATTTATAGCGTTATATATAGGATACATAAAGTAATTTAATTTATCTTCTTCACTACCCTTGCGGAAACCTAATTCAGCAACTTTTTCATTTGCCGTAATAGTATTTCTAGTATAAACTATACCATCAACTATACCTTTTTTATATAACATAACTCCCATTTGTAAAGCCAATAAAGTTTTACCAGAACCAGTAGCACCATGAACGGCAAACACTTCATTACTTTGGTCACTTAATAAAGAGCTATAAAATTTCTGTTCAGTATTTAAAGGTAATATAGCATTTCCTTCATATTGTTCTTTATCAAAATCTAGAATTTTTACATATAATTCAAATTCTATTTTTTTAATGTTTGCATTTGTTTCTATATTAGATACTACAAGTGCATGCTTTATTTTACCTGTTTTATATTTTGTAGGTTTTTTACCTTCATTTAATTGTTCTTTTTCTTCTTGTATCACTAGTTGTACATTTTTATATAATTCATTTTCTTTTATGTATTTTAAAACTTCTATTTTACAATCTTCTATATTTTTAACACCTATATCATGTCTAAAATTCATTTGATTAAAATTTTCAACTTTTTTCTTATCTATACCTTCTGCTTTTAAACCTTCTATTCTACATAAAAACTTAAAAGCTCTATCGTTAGTTCTTATCCCTAAATGATAATCTTCTGCTATCTCTTGAATTTTTGCGTCATTTAACCCACTTACATCACTCATATCCCAAACTTTTGAAATATTATAGTTTCTACGTGATATTATATATATAGGAATTTCTATATTCTCTATACGTGCAATTAAATAATAAAATTTATCATTTAATTGTGGGTCTATTCCTAATTCTTCTGCGTCTGCCCTACTAATAGGCTTGTGCGCAGCATTATCAACCGCGTTGAAAAATACACGTGCTAGTGCACCACGCTCTGTGCCAGATTCATCTTTAAATTTATTTAATTCTTTTAAAACAATATCATTTATAAATAAATTTACGTTCTTATTTTCATATAAAAATTTTAAATTTTCAGTATCTTCTAATATTATAGAAGTATCTACTATTAGGTTTTCTGTCTTAATTCTTCTTTCTTTTGTTGTATTATTTGATTTACCTTTCAAATCTTATTCCTTTTAAAAAAATGTTTATTTACATTTTAATTCTATCATAAAAATAAGTAAAAGAAGTATAAATGAAGAAAATAAAAATAATATAGCGACAAGCGTTCCTTTCTTTCTATATTATTTTTATCTATTGTATTGTTATTCTAAGTCACCTTCCACTATTATATCCCAAGCTTTTTGCTTATTCTTTTGTAAAATAAAATCCGCGCGGTTTTTTATAAATATATTTTCAGTTGACTTATATATTCGTTGTAAAGTATTTCTTTTTAAATTCTTATTATTTACAAGATTTAAAGAAGTCTCGAAATCTTGATAAATTAGATTGTTAGTATATATTAAATCCAAATATGTATCTTTAATGTTTAGCATAGCCATGAATTTATTAATTTCCATTTGATTGTAATACAGATAAAGCTTTACGTTTGAATATATATCATCTTGTATGGATAATTTTAAAAGCTCTTTATCATTTAAATCAGTAGAATTATACATTGCTTTTATTTTTAAAACCATAGCTTTCATTTTTTGATTTACTTTTTGTTTTTTTACATAAGCTAAAACACCATTTCTTTTATATTGCATATACATATCATTATTTTTAGCATTCGAGGCAACAATGTCATTAGTTGATTTTGACAAACTAATTAGGATTTTTAAAGGGGTGTTTGGGTTCATAGCAAGATACATATCAATAGAAGGCTTATGCATTGCATGTAATAATTTTATTTTTGCGGTATTTTTAGTAGTTAAAGCCTTAAAAGGTTTGTTTTTTCCTAATATCGCATTTAAATCTTTTTCATTATATTTTATAACTTCACCATTTTTATCTACTATGTTTATAGTGGGGTGTGATATAGTTACAATAGGTTTAGTATTCATTCTCTCTAATTCTTTTTTAGACCATTCTTCGTTTAACTTTTCTTCATAAGAAAACCATTCGGGACTATCATATTGAATCTCTTCACCTTTATCGTTTGTGAATACCCCATTATTTATCTCAGGTTCTTGGTTTTGCATTTGTTCTAGAGAAATAAAATTTCGTCCTTCTACCCCTTCTGCATATATGGTAAGCGTATTCAATAATAAAATTGAACAAATTGTTATAAAACTTTGCTTTTTTTTCATTTTATGGTATCCTTTTAAATATAATAAAATTTATTACTTTTCTTATATTATAAAAGTAATTTACAAAAAAGGAAAAAAATGATTAAAAATTCAACTGTAATTTTAGATTCTAACACAACTCTCCCAGACGGTCTTATAAAAAGCTACGTATTTGGTAATTATGAATATGGAATGGATGACCTATTTTCTACTTCCGTTAAAGTAAAACTATTTATTGATAAAATAAAAAGCAAATATGATTTGACAGAGAGTAGTTTTCATTTAAGTAATAATCGTGTTCTTACTTTAATAGAAGATAAGGCTAAAACTTTTTTCTTAACCGTTTATAAATTTAAAGAAAAAGAAGTAGATTTAGCTTTTTTTAGCAAAGAATTACCTATTTTAGAAGAAATGATAAAACTATTTCAAAGTTTTAAAGAAGATGAAGAAGAAAATTTTGTTATTTTTCAATCTATGTACGCAACGCCACAAGGATTACAAGTTGATAATTCACATTTGAATTTAGAAGCATATGATAAAGAAACAAAAAATTATTATCCCTATATAGATACAGATGAATTATTTAAACAATTTATTACTTCTAAAAATAATATTCTTATTTTAAGTGGGGAAAAAGGTCTGGGTAAGACTAAAATGATAAACCTGTATATAAAATATTTATTAAATAATATTGAACTAATAAATAGTAAACCTGATTTATTACAAGAAGGAAATGCGGTTAGAGTTTTATATATTAAAAATGAAGATTTATTAGCACGCGATGATTTATGGGTAAAACTTAATACAGAACAGTATGATGTTGTAGTTCTGGATGATTTAGATTATTTTTTAACTTCTCGTAAAAATGCTGATATGACAGAGTTAGGACAAAATCAATCTAAATTTATATCCCAACTTCTTTCATTTTCTGATGGTGTGATAAATAATAATACTAAATTTGTAATAACAACGAACAACGTAAGCGATATAGACGATGCGTTGTTAAGACCTGGACGTTGTTTTGATATTCTAAGGATGCGTGCATTACACAAAAAAGAAGCTCTTCAAATAGCAAAAGATGAATTTGGTTTGAAAATTTCAAATAACTTAATAGATTTAATAAATAAACATGATATAATAACAGCTGCACAACTAGGTGACTTTATAGATAAAGAATACCAAGTTCTAAAAAAACAAAAACAAAAAGATTATTTATTGGAAGAAGATATTAGTGTTCTTAATTCATTAGATAAACATAAAAAAACAATTAGAATAGGAGGAAGATAATATGTTAAAATATATAATGATGCTGGGGTTATCAACATTTTTTGTTGGTTGTTCTTTTAATGACCCTACAATACCAGAAGAAAAGAATGAAAGTAAGCAAGAGATTATTCTTAAAGAACCAAATTTTGAAAGAGGTGAAAATTTTGAAGAAAACTTTGTTACTAATGTAGATTTAATAAAAAATGAAAATATCGAAGATAAAATAAATCAAGAACTTGCTAACCTAGAAGATTCAGAAGAAAATCCACAACTAGAAGATATAGGTATCACTAAAATTACCGATATCGATATGAAAAAAGAAAATTTAGGAATGAATGATTTATTTTATAAATTACATTTTGAATATAACAAATATAGTTTAAATGAAAATGAAAAAGAGAAATTAAAAAAACTTATTAGATTTTTAAAAGATAACGAAAATGAACTTGAAAATAAAAATATAATCATAGAAGGGAATGCTGACCAGCAAGGAACAGATGAATATAACTATGCACTAGGTATTAAAAGAGCACACTATATTATGGAACAAATAATATTTAATACCACTATACTTAATAAAAATATTAAAATTATTAGTTACGGCGAAACAAACACTATATGTAGTGAAGAAACAGAAGATTGTTATCAAAATAATCGACGTGTAGAAATAAAATTTAAATAACAATGAAAGAATAAAATAGTAGCAGATACTATTTTATTCCAACAACTTCAAAAAAAATTTAAAATTAAGTGTATTTTAAGAAATAATAATATATTATGGTCTTTATATTTAACACAACTTACAAAGGAATAATAATGAATAAAAATATGGTTACTAATCGTGATGGAACATTGGATTTTATGGATGTCTCAAAAATACAAAAACAAACAAAAGACGCAGTAGAAGGACTAAGCGGAGTTAGTCAAAGCGAATTAGAGGTAGATGCAAAAATACATTTTACAGATGGAATTAGAACAGAAGATATCCAAAGTACATTGATAAAAACGGCTGTTGATAAAATAGATATTGATAGACCAAACTGGACGTTTGTCGCTTCTAGATTGTTTTTATATGACCTATACCATCGTGTTGGAAAAAAACTTAATAACGAAAAAGGTTTTAGTTATGGAAACTTTAGTAAATATTTAAACTTTGGAATTGAAGAAGGTCGAATAAGCGAATTATTTGTTTCTCTTTATACAGAATCAGAAATTCAAGAATTAAATGATTACATTGTTCCCGAAAGAGACCTTCAATTTAATTATTTAGGCGTAAAAACGTTATATGATAGATATCTATTAAAAGGTCAAGATGGACAACCTTTTGAGTTACCTCAACATATGTTTATGGCAATTTCTATGTTTTTAGCACAACGTGAAGAAAATAAGATAGAATGGACAAAGAAGTTTTATAATATGATAAGCACATTCGAAGTTATGCTTGCTACCCCTACACTTTCTAATGCGCGAACATTAAAACATCAATTGAGTTCTTGTTATATCGGTTCGACACCAGATAATATAGAAGGGATATTTGATGCATACAAAGAAATGGGATTACTTTCTAAATTTGGTGGTGGTATAGGTTGGGATTGGACAAAAGTTCGTTCTATTGGTAGTTTTATAGATGGTCACCAAAAAGCAGCTGGCGGGACAGTTCCTTTTTTAAAAATAACAAATGACATCGCTGTTGGTGTCGACCAACTTGGAACAAGAAAAGGTGCTATCGCTGTATATATGGAACCTTGGCATTTAGATATTACAGATTTTCTTGATTTAAAGAAAAATGCTGGCGAAGAAAGAAGACGTGCGCACGATTTGTTTCCTGCACTTTGGTTAAATGATTTATTTATGCAAAGAGTTCAAGAAGATAAACAATGGTCTTTATTTGACCCTTATGACGCAAGCGAACTTACAAACTTATATGGTGCAGATTTCGAAGCTAAATATATAGAATTTGAAAATAATCCAGATATGAGAAGAGAAAGTATAAGCGCTAAAAATTTATGGAAAAAAATCTTACTATCTTATTTTGAAAGTGGTTCACCTTTCTTATGTTTTAAAGATACTGCAAATATAAAAAATCCTAATGACCATTATGGGATTATTAGAAGTTCTAATCTTTGTACGGAGATATTTCAAAATACAGAACCAGATTATTATAAAATAAAATTCTATATGGATAATGATGAAATTATTTTAAAAGATGAACTAGAAGAAGTTCTTACTAATAATGGAAAAATTATTGCAAAAAATGTAACCGCTTTACACACGATAGATGGTGTTGGTATATTTAGTATAGAGAAAGAGCGAATAGAAGGTAAAACAGCTGTTTGTAATTTAGCTAGTATAAATCTATCAAAAGTTAATACTAAAGAAGATATAGAAAGAATTACACCTATCGCTGTAAGAGCCTTAGATAACGTTATTGATTTAAATTTTTATCCATTACGAAAAGTTAAAAAGACAAACCTAGATAGTCGTTCTATAGGTTTAGGAGTGATGGGTGAAGCAGAAATGTTAGCTGTGCAATCTATCCAATGGGGAAGCCAAGAACATTTTAATAAAATAAATAGCGTTATGGAAGCCGTTTCTTATAACACTATCAAAGCTTCTAGTGATTTAGCAGTAGAAAAAGGTTCTTATGAAAATTTCACTGGTAGTAAATGGGATAGAGGTATATTTCCTATGGACGTTTCAGCTGATGTAGTAGATGATTTAATCACTAATGAGCTTACTTACAATTGGGAAGAATTAAAATCAACTGTTAATAAACAAGGTATGAGAAATGGCTATTTGATGGCTATCGCACCTACTAGTTCTATATCTATATTAACAGGAACTACACAGGCAATAGAACCAGTGTATAAAAGAAAATGGTTTGAAGAAAATTTAAGTGGATTAATACCAGTAGTTGTTCCAAAACTATCACCTGATACTTGGACATTTTATCCTTCCGCTTACGAGATACCGCAAACAACATTAGTTAAGGCAGCTTCTATTAGACAAAAATGGATAGACCAAGGTCAATCTTTAAATATATTTATCACACTTGATAAAGCAAGTGGTAAAATATTAAATGATATTTATATGACTGCTTGGAAATACGGAGTTAAATCTACTTATTATTTAAGAAGCGAATCACCAGAAAGTGTTCAAGAAGCACATGTAGAAGACCGTTCAGTAGAATGTGTCGGTTGCCAATAAAAAGGAAATAATATGGAAATTAGAAGAAAAAAAATATACAACCCGGAATCAACTGAAAAATCTCGTGATAGAAAAATATTTAACGGAAATCCTACTGGGATTTTCGAACTTAACAATATCAAATATCAATGGGCATATAACCTTTGGGAAATGATGCTTAATAACACGTGGTTCCCTAAAGAAGTGGACATGACACGTGATATTAACGATTATAAAGAATTAACAGAACAAGAAAAAAGCGCCTATGACAAAGCATTATCACAATTGATTTTTATGGATTCTTTACAAACAAATAATATTATAGATAATGTTAATCCTTATGTATCTTCACCAGAAATAAATTTAATTTTGGTTAGACAGTCTTTCGAAGAGGCTTTACATTCACAAAGTTACGCAGTTATGGTAGATACAATATCAACCAATACAGAAGAGATATATGAGTTATGGAGAACAGACGATAAATTAAAATCAAAAAATGATGCCATTGCTGATATTTTTCTAGAATTATCAAAAAATCCAACAGAGAGAAACTTTGTAAAAGCTTGTTTTGCTAATCAAATTTTAGAAGGTATTTATTTTTATAGTGGCTTCGCTTATCTTTACACACTCGCACGTAGTGGAAAAATGTTAGGTTCTGCACAAATGATACGCTTTATTCAAAGAGATGAAGTAACACACTTAACACTATTTCAGAACTTAATAAATACATTACAAAGAGAAAGACCAGATTTATTTGACGCAGAATTAAAAGCAGAAGTTATAGAGATGTTTAAAAATGCAGTTGAACTAGAAACTACATGGGGTAAGTATATTACTAATGGACAAATATTAGGTCTTACAGATGATATTTTAGAGCAGTATATTAAATATTTAGCAGATGATAGATTAAAATCTGTTGGGTTTGAAAAAATATACAATGTGGAAAACCCTATTAAATGGGTAGACGATTTTGCAAAATTTAATGACCAAAAAACTAATTTCTTTGAAGGGAAGGTTGCCAACTACTCTAAGGGTAGTTTAGACTTAGACGATTTTTAGTTCAATTTACTAATAAGCAAATATAAATTATTTCTTTCTTTTAGGATTTAATTTATCTGCTACTTTTAAAAATTCTAAAGTGTTATTACTTAAAGGTGATAATAGTTTATCTATCCTTTTTTTCTCTTTAATAGCTTCAGCCTCTAAAAAAGTTTTTATTTTTTCTAAATACTTGTTGTATTCTTTATTTATAAAATCTATTCTCAAATCACCATACTCTAATAAATATTTAGCGTAAAAAGCTTCTTTAAAACTTTCCAAGGTAGTATCTTCTATATGTGTATCTATTATTATTGCTTTTTCAACTATAATAACACAATCTATACTATAAATTTTATTTAATAAAGGTGGCTCTACATTATATGTTATTACTGTTTTCATTTTCTTCACCTTTAGATATTTTGTAGTATTCTAAACCATTTTTTATTACGCTATCTTTTTCAAATCTATATTTATTTTCTGTAACTAAACTTTTCAAGATATACTCATTCTCTAATTCTATTACTAAAAAATGACTAGTCCAGAATAAAAAGAAGTTATTAGAGACTATTTTTTCAATAGTCGTTTCTTTTTTTGTATTAAGAACTTTGAAAACTAAGTTATTTTCATACTCTTTTATTGTAAATAAAAATTTAAGTATCATCCTCTTTCCTTTGTTGTTTTAAATAATTATAAAAGTTAATTGAAAAATTCCTTTTTTTTGGTATAATAAATTACTTAAGTTCAATTTAAGAAAAAATAAGTAAAATGTATACTTAAAATATTTATATAAATAAAGGAATAATATGAACCAAAACAACCAACAAATACAAAGTAATTACTATGTCCCTACGATTATAGAAAAGAGTGGTGGAGTAGAAAGAGCTTATGATATTTATAGTAGATTACTAAAAGATAGAATTATTTTTTTAGGAAGCGAAGTTAATGATGCAGTTGCAAATGCAATTATTGCACAATTCTTATTTTTAGAATATGAAGATGAAACAAAAGATGTTCACTTCTGGATAAATTCACCGGGTGGAGTTGTTACAGCTGGTTTAGCTATATATGATGTAATGAGATTTATTAAACCACAAGTTAATACATATTGTGTAGGTCAAGCTGCTTCTATGGGTGCTTTCTTATTATGTGGAGGCGAAAAAGGGAAAAGATATTCTTTACCAAGTTCTAGAATTATGATACATCAACCTTCTGGTGGTGCTGGTGGTCAAGCTACTGATATTGTAATACAAGCTGATGAAATAATTAGATTAAAAAAGTATTTAACTACTGAAATGGCTAATAATTGTGGGCAAGATTATCAAGTTATGTATGATAGTATGGAAAGAGATAATTTTTTGAGTGCTGGTGAAGCTATCGAAATGGGTTTAGTAGACGAAATAATTTCTAACATAAAAAAATAAGCACCTCTTGGTGCCTATTTAGTGGATTAGTTTCCTGAGTTATATTTATCAACAAGAAGAACACAACCTTGTGCTGCTTGACTTCCCATTTCACATTTTTTATTAAACGTTTCTAATTTATAATCAGCTTTTATATTATTATATTTACCTGATTTAGGTGTAACTGTTATCTTATTAGTTCTATCTGTTCCAATAGTCCATTTGTTACCTACGTTAAATGGTATATAAGTCTCTGTTTTATTCCAACCAGAAGTAGTACTATCTAAATCTCCAGCAGTTGGGTATTTTTCAGATACATCGTAATATTTATTAACACCAGCGATAACTTGTGTTAAGTCAGTTAAGAACTTTTGCTCTACATTAGATTGTTTAATATTGTTATATACTTTAAACATAATCGCTAACGAACCAGCAATCAAACCTATAACAAGTAATAGTTCCATAGTTGAAAACGCTTTTTTTGCATTTTTTAATTTCATTTTTTTTCCTTTTTTTAATTTACATATTTATTATAAAGACTTTTTTAATAATTTATATAAAAAGTAAAGAAAAAGATATTATAATTTATAAAAAGGATAATTTAGATGAATTTACAAACCATGATTTATAAATACAAAGAGTTTCATCCAGAGAAAATGAATCTAGAATATCTGGATGAATTTTTAAATCAGCAGGTTGAATTTAACGCAACCGTTAATAATTATACTGATATATTATCAATGTGTGTATCCATTGATATACATCTAAACAATATTACTTATTCGAATGAAGATATATTTAAAATGATAGAGATAGAAAATCAAATTTTATTGAAATTTATTAATAAAATTTGCTTTTTTAATTTTGATGTATTTTGTTTGTTCTCATTAGAAAATCAAGTCTTAACAAGCTTTGAAAAGAAACAGTTGTTTGATTTCTATTCTTATTACGAGAAGGAAGATTTTTTAATCCTATTAGGAAAAGAAAAGAAAATCGAGCAGAATATAAGTTATGACAAAATATATTCTACAATAAACGATATTAATAATTATTTCTTTAAACCCCAATAGAGTGTTTCTGACATAATACCTTGTATATGAGAATCTGCTTCTTCCCAAGAACGTTTTACTTCTTTTATATTATTAGCCATTACATTAGGTTTTTTAAGAATAGTGATATCGGCTTTGTCTTCTCTATCTTCTTTCTTTGTGTTATTTTTATTTTTTTCTCTTAACACTTTCGTTTTAATAAATCTTTTTAAAGTAGATTTATTAATAGATACTAGATTTTTGATTTTATCACCTGATACCATCTTGTTATAAATCTCAATAGACGCAGGACAAACGTTGTTTTTAATATATCCTAAGATATCCCCTACATATTTATCACTTATTAAATAATTTAAAGGTATATCTGAATTTAAATTGTTTATATTTGATATCATTTCAGGACATTCTAGAAAATCACACATATCTTCATAATTATTATTTTTAATATTAGTGATATATATATCTTTTATTAAAGTTTTAAACTCTTCATCATCACCTTCTACACCTTCTAGAGACTTACAAAACGTATTAGTTAATAACATTCTGTTTCTTGGTGTTAATCTTGGATTTGATAAACTTGGTAATAACAAAAAGTTATTATCCATAGCTGTTATCAATTTAGTCTTATTAATAAAAGTTAATTCTGATTTAGTTATCATACCACCATCATTAAATTCTTCTTCTTCATTGAAACCCATTAAGTATTTATATAATTCTAATTTGAAAAAAGCAGATTTTATATCACTAATATCCAAACCTATGTTATTATCAAATATATTAGTAATATCAAAGTTCATTTTAGAGTCATCTAATATTTGATAATCTAAAGCATTAAAATTACGACTCGACATAGTTGTTACAGCAGGAATTGCACCACCTACAAGTTCCATTTCTTCGCCACAAGCCTCTAATTTAGCAGCGTCACTACTCTTAATAGCTTTCGCCAGTTTATTACTAAAAGTAGTATCAGTTAAATTACCAGCCATCTTTTTCATAAAAGCGTCATATTCTTCTTTTTCTTGTGCATTTAAATCGTCAGGCGCCCTATTGTCACCTATTTCAGAATACACACCTATTTCAGATAATGTAGATTGAAAATTAGATATAAAAGAATCTTGGTCTGCAGCATTCATATTTATAGCGTCGAATATTTTATTATTCTTTTTCTTTTTGTATTCACATTGTTTTTGCTTTATAGTCCCCATACTAGACTTATTATATGAAGCTGTTCTTATTTTTGTATTTAATAAATCAAAAAATTCTTTTCGCATATTGTAAAAACAGGTGGCAAATTTACAATTTGGGTCTTCTGTTTCTTTTTTACATGCTTGAAATTCCTTAGCAACATCTCCAAAACAACTACCCATAGCTTTCATTGTACTCATATCTAAATTCATTTTCATAGTTCCAGCAGCACTTGGTACAGGATAGACATAGTTATTAGCTATACCACCATTTCCACCAGTGTCCATTGAACCAGGATTTAATTTACCTGTACAAGCCATACCAGCTTGAATTTGTTTTTGTATTTCCATAGGATTTTGTAGAAGACAAACTGTTCCTATAACAGCATCTATAATCATATCAACCATTTTGTCAGGTGTCATTTCGGTTGCACTTAAACCGTTCATTGCTTCTGCTATTGCATTGTCTATTACAGCCTTTATCAATGCTGTTGGATTTAGATTAAATTCAACTTTATCACATGATACTTTAGTGGAAGCGATATCATACTTACTAGCGCCCTCTGTACTATCTGTTTGTTGTAATGATACCTTTACATCATCATTAGAAAACAGCGCATAATTATCATCTGCGTTTAAATACGAAACTGTTATTAACATAAATGTTAATAATAAACTTACTATTTTTTTCATTACTCTTCCTTCTCTTCAAAATCACCCTGAATATTAGCTCCATTTTCATATAAAACTTTTTTAAGCTCATATACATCACCTGGCACATCAGCGGTTCCTTTTATTTCATCTTTTATTTTTATATCTTTTGATTTAGAAGCTTCTATTTCAACTTTTATTTTTTTCATATATCTTCTTGTTCCTAATTCTATTTCTTTTTCTATTAGACTAACTACGCTTTCAGACAAAGAGCTTGTTAAAACAACTAAACTCGTTATATCATTCTTTTTATTTATACAATGTAAAGTCTTTACAAAGATTTCATCTTCATCTGGAGAGGTTTGATATAATCCGATTGATTTAGTGAAAAAATCTTTTGGTTTGTATGAATACACATATTCCTTAACTCCATTTTTTGTAACACAATTCCACATTGTTTTATTCGAAGTAAATGGTGAATAAAGGGTATCTAATATCTTATTACTACTTTTGTTTTTTAACATATTTATTAAATTTTTATATTTAATAGCAGAGTACACACCTGCATTTATTTCACTATCTGCATCTTGTATATATCGATATAAATAATCCGCAAATCTAGCGAAATCTATCCTTACAGAACTTTCTATTCCATTCTGAAAAACAGAACCTAAAGGTTTTTTTCCTGTTTTTGTTTCTACATAAATTGGTGTTTTATATGCCTTAATTATAAGGCTCTCAAAATATGTTATAGTTTCACCATTTGTTAAAGATTGTGTATCTGCATTTAATTTTTTTAGTATTTCAGATTTATACATTGGCGATACACCAGCTACTTCCAACATTCTTAATTCTGTTTGTGCGAAGCCATTTTCTACTATTTTAGCGGTTAAACCAGAAGACATTGCCATCTCTTTGTCTAAACTACACTGCTTGCTAGTTTGTTTTATTGAAGTCATACTGGCTTGGATTTTTTTATTTAAAAATTTTATAATATCATCTATTTTTGCATTTTTTCTTTTCTTTGTACATTCCCATATAGCATTCATAGAAGCAGAAGCTTGTTTTTGAGCACATTTTGCCATTACAGCCGGTTTTGTTTTTGTTACGGAAGACATATCACCTGTCATTTTTATACCTGCATTTGCACCAGCGTCCATCTCTGTTTCATTAGCTGTTTGCATACAAGTACTAAATTTTGCCATATCCGTAGGTGACAACATTTCACCAGCACATTCCATAAAAGCCAATGTATACGCTGCACTTTCTATTGCCATGTTCATCATCATCGCATTACCAGTTAAACTATCAGTTATATTTGAAATAGTATCAGCAACTAAATTTGTAGCTTTAGTACCTATTTCACCTATACTTTCTGTTACACCAGTTAAAGAACCAGCTAAATCCAATCCTAAATTCATAGAAGGATTTAAGCCGAACGACATATCAGACAGACACATTAGTGCCGTTGGAGATTTATCTGATTGATTTTCACCTTTGATATCTATTTGTGACATCATATAATTATCCATATTATTAGCATTTAAAAAAGTTAAATTTGTTATCAATAAAGAAAAAACAAGAGTTATATACATTTTTTTCATATTATTTACCTACCTTTATTTCATGAGTATAAATAAAATTAAGGATTTTAGATTTTAAATAGTAATCACCACGTCTTTCTATTCTATCCATATTATATTTTTCTATTTGCATATTTAAATATCCAGAATCACCATTTGAATAAAATTTTTCAGACACAACACCATTCCTCGCGCTATCTTCAGGTAATTCGTTAGCTACAGTGTCAGTTAATACAGATTGAGCTGTGTAGAAGTACTCTGACAATAACTCTTCTCTTAATTTTTTATATTTTTTAAGCAATTTGGTTCTTTTTCTTAATGATACAACAGAACATTCATTTGCAAGTTTTATATTTTGGTTTTTACGCAAAACATTGTAACCAAAAACTATTTCATCATTTATCATATATATTAATTTATTTATTCCTAGATTATAACTGGATAATATTTCAGAATATGTATCTGCATATAGTTCGCCTGTTTTATCTATACATTCTAAAGATTTTTCACCGTTCTCTGCAATAATTCTTCGTCTTAATTCATATGTAGTATCTTGCCAATCTTTTAAAAGTTTTATTTTAATAACTGGTTTTGCTTCTTTAGGTGCGGATAAAGGAAAACCCATTCGTTTTCTTATTTCATTATGTAATGTATCATCTTGTTGCGATACAGTATTATTGCTATAATTTAATAACATACCATTTAAATTTTTATAACCAGTTGGTTTTCCACTTTCATCTGTGTCACCAAATAAATCTAACATACCTAATTTAATATTTAACCCATTTCCATTTTGGTCCATTATTTTTTCACATTGTTCTACTCTTAATTTTTGAATACTTAAATCAACTGAAAAATTTATATTACTCATTTCCATAACAAATTGAATAAAGTCATTTCTATTCGTACTTAAACAAGTATCTAAATATTTTATAAGAGGTGAATTTTCCATACCTTCATATATACACTTCATTACCGCAAATGTACCACCAAGTCCTACTCCACCAGAACCATTCATTTGCATAAGCATAGTTGCGTTACCATTTGCTCCCATAGAGAAATTACTTCCATTTGTTATATTACCAGCACAATCAGAGGTCAAGGTTTCTATATTTATATTAGTTATTTTGTTTCCATCTAAGTCTTCACCTGTTGCCATTATACTTGCTACTTCCGGTAAACATAATGCCATAGCATACGCAAAAGCATATTTTTCTAAAAGAGGCATTTCGCCTTCACTATCAGAACAAATATATGGTTCTGTGTAATCAATGAAAGCGTCTCTAAGCAATTCTAGATAACCTATACCAACTTGTTCTATCTGACCATCATATGTGATACCAGAACAACCCAGTCTTAATCCAATTGGTTTTTCATTGTATGTAATTTTTCGTTTAGCAGGTATTGAATACCCATTCGTCATATCTAAATAAGATTTCATATCGTTTTCAGATTTTCTTGTTGAATTATATCCGAATTTATTTATTTTTATATCGGTTTCTACTTCATTTATATCTAACAGTAAACTTGAAATCCTATCGTCGTGTGCTTTCTGCTCAATAGCTTTCAATGACTTTTCATCTGCTTGTAATACTGATACCGACAACGTAACGACTAATAGTAATTTTATCATATATTTATTCATCTTTTTACTCCTTTATCCCGTAAAATTTCTTTAGATTTTTATAAGAGACTTTTCTTAACTTATTACTATTAGTTCTTTCAAATATACTTCTAAGTAAAAAATCCTTTTGTATTAAATTACTGTCAATATATAATGGCTCTTTTTCAAAAACATATATATCTGATATTTTAGCTATTAATAAATTCTCAAGATAAACTTGACATTCAATAAGTTTTATTGCATTGTTAGTATATTTCTTTCGGTCTGTTGGTTTTACTAAAGCCATTCTATTTTTACATATATTTAACTGGTTATCTAAATAAACCATTTCATAATCTTCTGGCTTTATCTTATTATAAATAGGGGAATTATTCTTGTTCCAATCGTTTATATAAGATACTGGTTCACTATATAATAAACCAAAAATAAAACTTTTATCAGTTCCTTCACCATATATTTTTTTCACTGTTCTTTCATGTAATGATATATAACTAGTTTCATTGCTAGTTCCAGCATAAAAGTCTTTATAAAACTCACCAAAAGATTCTGAAACCTTTGCCAACCTATCCCTAGAAGAAGCATATTTTTCTTTTATTTTATTTTTAGAATCTTTTGACATTTTTAATATGTCTTCATAGGCGCTTTTATAATGGTCAAAATTATTACCGGCTATCTCTTTTAGATTTCCAACAACACTAAAATCTTCTCCTACTTTTTTATCCATAATACATTTCTGTTTTTTAAAATCTTTTAAATCATCTAAAAATTTAAAGTTTAAGTCGAAATTTAGACTTTCCATTCTACTATTTTCAGATGACTTTCCCTCCATACAATCTTTATAAGCTTTTGTCCAACCGGCCCCATAACCTTCACCCATACAAGCACCAACGGCACTTGCAGTAGAAGCAGCAGCGTCTAAAGCGTTACTTTCAGTATTTGGACTCATTGATATTTGTGAAAATGGAATTGGGACAACTATCGGTCCAACTGGAACAGAAGCCATTTTAACACCAACATCTCCAGCAATTCCAGTTTCAATAGCCTCATCTGCACCGTCTAGACATTTCGCCATAGCCTCATATCCAACCGCCAATGCACCCATATTAGTAGCAGCGTCTGCTGTTGCCTTCATTGTACACTGTATTTTTTGTTGAACTTCCATTATTTGTTGAAGACCAACAAATTCCGCTAATAACTTTTCTAATTCATTTAATATAAGTTGTTTAGAATAATCTAATAATTGTTGTTTAACTTGTTCTAACTGTTGTTTATAGTTTTCTAATATTTGACATTTTCCTTCTGCAGTAGAATATGATTTAGTTGCTTCAGATTGAGTGAATTCTTGATTTTGTATTTTATTTATTGTTTCGGAGTTATTTATATTAGAAATATCTCCTACTTTAAAATCACCATCTGTACCATCTGTATTATTATTAGAGAATATTTTATCTATTTGGATACCCTTCTTTTTTAAATATCCAGAAGTTCCATTGTTATTTGTGTTACTAGAAAAACTATTAGAATTAGAATTAGAATTATTGTTAGTTTTATTAGAATTATTAGATTTTCCTGTTAAGCTATCAGAAACGCTTTTACAAGATGCAATTAAATCCTCTATACTTTTATCTAAATTACACATATCAAAATTAGGTCTATTTGTTTTTAAACCAAAATCAGGTGACACATAACCAGCATCGCCAGCTAAACCATCAGTCCATTTTGTTATATCACTTGTATCTAAATCTATTTTATAATTTAATCCATCAGCAAAACCGTCTGAAAATTCTTGTAATTTATCATTTAAATTTTTTTGTGCGTCTTTAATTTTTTCGTTTAAAGAACTAACTTTACTATTTATTTTTGATAATGTTTTATTTCTAGTAGCCTCAACCTTATCTTTAATAGCATCACCATATTTTTTTAAAGGATTTAATTCTGATAAGTCTAAACCGCCTGACATTTCAAATTGTGACAAATCTAAATTTTTAGCTTCATTTAGTAAGTCTTTAATGGGACCTTGCCAAGAATTTGTATTGTCAGAAGCATCTTTTAATATCATATTCATCTTTTGAACAGATTCTATATTTGATTTTTTAAGTGTCTGTAGTTTTCCTATTTCTTCGTCCAACATATCAACTACTTCGTCTCGTGCACCCTCTAAGTATCCCAATTTACAATGTAGCAAGTTATTCATTCCAGCATTAGCTACTGAAAATATTGATAATATATAAATCGATAAACGTATTTTATTTGTCATCTTTTTTTCCTTCTTTTATTTTTTTAATTTGGTCTGTTACTTCTTTAAAATCTTTTGAAGGGTCAATTGTTACACCCAAATCTTTTAATTTTTTATCTATTAGTTCTGTATAAAGTGCAGTATGAACACTACGACCTTTTTTATCTACATTATCAGATACACGCGCGTCTATTTTTATACTTTGAAGCATTTTTGGTATCATACTTTCTGGAACACCTTGCCCCATCATGTTTTCTATTATTTTTAAAAGGTTCTTCTCGGCTTTTTTTGTATCAACCCTACCAATCTCAGAATTAGTTTTACTTGGAAGACCAAAATCTTTATTAAACATTTTAATAAGTTTATCTAGATTCTTACCAACTACCCCATTTGCCTCAGCAACTTTAAAAAGCTCTTTATACATATCTGATTTTCCAGATTTATTATCACTATTCTTTGTATCGTTTAATACCGTTATTGCTTTTTCAAACATATCATCTAATGCACCAGGTTCTACCTCTATTTCTATATTGTCAGAAAAGTCTTTCAATGCTTCTATGAAATCTGTTATATCATTACCAGTTGAACTACTATCTCTATCTGTTGAATTCTCTGTATCTTCTGAACTATCGTCATTACCAGTTGAACTACTATCTCTATCTGTTGAATTCTCTGTATCTTCTGAACTATCGTCATTACCAGTTGAACTACTATCTCTATCTGTTGAATTCTCTGTATCTTCTGAACTATCGTCATTAC
>Ga0256827_10000005_pt1 | contig 124676 bp, 158 predicted proteins | sample CV84metaG_FD_185977 | JGI IMG/M metagenome (GOLD analysis project Ga0256827, IMG submission 185977) | Hydrothermal vent microbial communities from East Pacific Rise, Pacific Ocean - CV84 | ecosystem: Environmental > Aquatic > Marine > Hydrothermal vents | place: Pacific Ocean: East Pacific... | reverse complement strand
TAACTCATCGGCTGTAGGCTCTCTATGGAACTTGTGTCTTATTGTATTAGGGGCTTCTGGAGCGTTGACATATGAAGCAGTTGAGTCTTCAGGGTCTCCTAATCTTGTAGTAGACTTAGTACCTATGCCCTTTGAATATGTACTATCTGCATCATAGAAGTCATTACCATTTAATTTAGTAAGTACGTTATTATCTTTTATTGTATGCAATCTTGCTGATTTTTCTTTAACTTTATCTAATAACTTCTTTTTCTTTTTAGTAAGTAAGTCATCTTCTTCAGGTGCGTAGTCTAATTGTTGTGAGAACGGATCATTCTCGTAGTATTCCATTAATCCCATCTATAGTATCCTTGTACTTTAATATTAGGTAGATTATACCTAATATTAAGTTAAGGGTTACTTTAGTTTACTATTTATAGTTTTTAATCTACTTAGTAATTTATTGTACTCATCAGTTTTAGTTTGATTAACAGCGTGGGTTCTTCTATTAGTCAGTGATCCTTTTAGCTTATTAAGTTTTTGCTGTATAGTAATCTTTTCTAGTAACATATTCTGATTTTCTTTTACTTCTTTATTTCTAACAGTATTGTTAGCGTCACTACTAATAACCTTTGTAGTAATTTTAGGCGTTTTCTTAATAACTGGTTGAATATTTTTCTTAACAGGAATATTACTACTTACTGGATTTTTACTAGCTTGTTCATATAATTTAGTAAATTTCTCATCTCTAGTCATTGCTCTACCTTGTATCTGTTCAGGTAATTCTTTCAGTGCTTTATCTCTATTAGCTGTTACTTTAGCTAACTGAGCTTGTAGTAATCCACTTTGTCCACCTTTTTTCTTTAAACCATTTAGGAATACATCTTGTTCAACAAGCTTAGTTTTGTTTATCTTATTATCAGTAAATGTTCCATCATCTTTAGAAGCTAAGAATTTTTCATATATAAACTTAGGATCTTCTCCTTCATTGATATGATTTCTATACATTCTAATAGCTTCTTTAGTATCATTAGAACCTAAGTCCATATCTTTAATCTTATTTTCATATGATATAACATCAGTTAAGTATTTAGTATTACTACCACCATTAGCCTTACTTTTACTATAGTTACTTTTAGCTATTTGTTTAGTTATATAGTTAAGTTTATCATTATAGCTTTTAGCAGTAGTTTTATACTGCTCAGTACCTTTTATACCTTTAGTAACTATATCAGCAGCTAGCTTACCTCTTTCTTTTTCAGCTAATGCTCTATCACGATAATTAAGTTCAGCTGTATTAGTACTACTACCTGCTACTTTTTCTAAATTAGCTGCAGCATTATTTAAACTATTTACATCATACTTAGTAGGATCCAATCCTGCTATCTGGCTTCTAAGCACATTAGCTTGGTCATACTTACTGTATTTATGGCCTTGTACTTGCGGAACCATTCCTTGTAATTTACTAATGAATCCATCATTTACTTTACCATTAGCATATTTCTTATCGTATAAATCACTCATAGCTAGTTGTTTATTCATATCTGCATCACTTAGTATATATTTATTACCATCACTATATGTACTAACATTATCTGTTGTTCTACCTTTACTAATATTCTGCAGCAGCTGTGCAGAGCTAGCTTGTTTATCATTAGCTTGTAAGTCTTTATGCAACTGTCTATAAGTACTACCTATTGTATTACTATTATACCCACCATTCTTACTAATCTCTTTCATAGTACTAGCTAACTCATTAGTATCTTTAGCACCATACATTTTAGCTACCAAACTATTAGTATAACTATCTTGCGCTTGCTTAGCATCTAGTCTAGCATCAGCAGTTTGCTCTCTATCAAGCTTATGTTCCCATTGCTTATTTTGCCAATCTTGTTGTTGTTGGTACCTTTTATCAGCTAAGGCTAATCTAGCTTGTTCGTCAGCTTGCTTTTGTCTTTTATTCATCATATTAGCATAGCCATTAAGCGCTTCTCTAGCTGCTTTAGTTGGATCTCTATATTGAAATTGTGGCATACCTATTCCTTAACTAAATTGTTTACCAAGATTTGACCTAAAACTTTTTAAGTCATTCCATTTATCCGCACTTAGTTGATAGTCCTTTTTAGCAAGTTCTAAGTTAGCTTTATTAGCTTTTCTTGTATCAAAGTAACTAGCTATACCTAATCCTAGTTGTCCTATACCAATAGCATTAGCAACTCCTTGACTCATACCATATTGCTTAGGGGTTATTGTAGCTTGTGTTTGTTGATTAGCTGGCAAATTAGCATTACCTTGTTGTATAGAATTATAAGCACTCTGATCTATTCCTATAGTACCTCCAGCACCATCTGATATGTTAGCATAGCTACCAGTTCCTCCGCTGTTAAAAGTTTTGCCCCAGAAAGACACCGTATTGGGTTGGTATGTATTAGCTATACTATTTGTAGTTACTGGTTGAACTTGTGCGCTAGTTACTCCACTATTAAAACCAATAACACTACCATCTGTAAAGTATTGTGATAAATCATCTGTATTAGTAATTTGTTGTCCTGTTGAAGAATACGTAGACATTATAAATCCTTTTTATTTTTATTATACTTAAATTTTTCTTTATTCATCCTGATCCCATATATTAGTAGTAACCCAAGGGTATGATGCGTAGTCTGAATATAACATCTGTATATCGTAATATGGGCTCTTTTCTAAGTTACCTCTCCAACAGGTATTAAAGCTATCTTCATATATATATCTTAAATGACTTTCAAATTCTTTAGCCTCATAATAGGATTCTCTATTTTCTTTTGTTTTTCTCTGTACTTCATGTATTTTTTGCAGCTCTTGAATACTTTTTTGATTATTAACATAACCAATGCCTAAGTTTGCAACACTGGCTACATTTGCTACTGTCCAACCTGAGTTTGCTACTCCTTCACCTAACGTAATAACTGCTAAAGCTATAGCGAGATCTTTAGGCATAGGTCTGCCAGAAAAGTAATAAGCTGAGCTTATAAATGCAGAAGCCATTACCCAAGGATTTCCAGTATACACTGCAATAGCCATAACAGCAATTTGTTCTAATGTACGTTTCCAACAGGAAGTAGAATGACTGTCAGAGTACACATCTAAATTAGACGCTAAAAACTTAGCTTGAGCACTATTAAGTTTTTTACCGTATTCATACTTTATGTAATACTTATTAACTATTGTAGTACCATCTGAAGTCTTATGCTCACCTTCTAGTAAGTTAAATTTATCTTTCCATGATATGCCATCTCCAGTGAATATCCTATCTAGCTCTTTTCTATTTTTCTCTGTATCTTCAACTGCAAAAAACACTTTATAACAATCTAGTAATCCACCAAATTCAATAGAGGATAAACTATCTTTAAACTTAAATACTTCATCATATAGATCAAAAGTATCCTCATCTACAGAATATGTAGCTAATGAATTATTTGTTCCTCCAGTCATCTTACTCTCCTATACATATTTATTTGATATACTAACTAGATTATCTAACTGTACTTTAAGTACTGTTATAGGTACTATGAACACACCATTACTACCATCTCTGGCTTCTGTTAGTTCATACACTAATCTACCTATATAGGCAAGTAAGCTTATAGAGTCTAACACATATTTAGGTATATCCTTAACATACTTCAACTTAGGTAACAAATCATATTCCATATCAACATAATGCATAGTAGGAAAGTAACAACTTGATCTTACATACATTAATGACGTTGAATCTATTTTAGTGCATATATTTTTGCCTGTAGTTTCTTTACCTATTACTACTTCCTCTCCATATATATTTCCAGGATCTTCTACAGTCATAACTACCCCATTAGGCATATACATACAACCAGCATCTTGATTAAACATCTTGGTATTACATGCAGGTGTATAAGGACTAGTATAGTTCCATAACTGCAGTTGTTCATCTACTCTATATATTAATTTCATAAAATCTACTGTATACAACTGTTTCGTGATAATATCAACAGGATTATCACTAATATTAGTTATAGGCCCTATTCTATGTGATATACGAAATATACTTATATCATCAATTATACAATTAGTAAAATACGTATCAAACCATTCTTTAGTTTGTACTAAAGATGAGTTCATTTCTTTATATAAATAACTACTCAGCATAGTTGTACCTACGTTTCAACCAATTAACCATAGCATAGTATTTAACTAAGAACTCATTTCTACTGCAGTCATTTTTAACTAATTCTACTATATCTCGTAACCAAGTATCATACATATATTGATGTACTTTTCTATGACTTATATCATTTCTGATTTTCTGCTCTACCGATAATCCAAATTTCTTATACTCAGCTACTATACGTTTACCTTCTCTATCAACTAGTATCTTTCTCATCTTAAAGTCTATCAACATATCCAGCTCTTCTTGACTAATTAACCCACTCTCCTTACTCATAGTACAAATGAAACTCCATTTACATTCAGGTTCATTATTATTTATATGTGTTTTTATATAGTTCGTAAAGTCAGCTCCGCCAGATATTTCAAATGTAGGCCCATATACAGGAGTGCTAGTACTATTACCCTCATCATTTACATATGTAGTATAACTTACTATATTCTGTTGTACCGACTTAGGTACTTTAGCATAGTGTACAGACTTCATCATATGAAATAATCTACCATTACTAATAGAATCATTAGTAATACCATCATACACATTTCTGAAGAATGTTTTACTAAACTTGTAATCAGTAGCTCTAACTAATATACGCATTACTGTAAATCATCATCCGCTGTACTAGAATTTACTGCTGCTATAACATTAGCATCATCTTTAGCTACTGTTTTTATTAACTCTTTAACTGTTGTATTCATCCATGTAGGAATATGTTCAGCTTGTGCATTAACTAGCAGTCCCCTAACTTCATTAACAGTTTTAATCAAATCTTTTCTATTAACTTGATCGTAACCAACTATTTGTTTATCTATTGCACCAGGTGTACTTGTATTTCCTACAACATCACTAACAACATCTACAGAATCAAATACCACTCTAACGTATTGCTCTGGATCTTCTGTAGCATTTCCATCACTATCTAAGAAGTTACCTCCACCATCAGTAATATAACTAGCTCCATTATAGATAGAATAGTAACTGCCATTTGTAATAGTTCTGGTTGTGTATGTAGTAGGCTCTACTCCCATTTGTTTTTTCAACTTAGCTATCTTATCTAGTTTATCATATCTGGCTATAGCAACTTTCTCATCAGATACTAATAACTCTTTTTCTTTAAGTAGGTTATCTTTTACAATACCTTCTTTTTGTTCTTGTAGCATAGCTATATCAGCTCTCATTTTATCATAATCAACTTCAGTTTTATATTTAGATAATGTTAACTCTTCATTAGTCTTTAATATATTAAATGCCATTTGCATTGCTTGCTTATTAATATCTAAATATACATCTTTTACAAATCCCGCAAATACCCCTGCTTTTTGTACATCGTCCATTTTAGTACTATCTAAATTATCTAACTCTTCTTTCAATAATCTTTTAGCAGCATTAAAACCACCTGATTCACCTATACTATTTTCAACTAAATCATTAGTTAATATAATTAACTCACTGCTATCTACTTCTAATGTTTTTATTGCTAAATTACTTATTACTTCATCACTCATTTTATTTATCCTTTTTGTTTTTACTTACTGTATATCCTATATAGTATCCCCCAAAACCACTAGCAAGTACCTCAATAGTTGAATTATTTCTTATACTGGTATCATTAAGTAGCATTAATGTTTCTACAAATGCACTTAAACCTTGGGTATGACCTATTTTATATTTATAATAGATAGGTATGTTACTATTTTGAATAATTTCGGCCTCTGCTATGGTATTGGTATTAGTTCCTGTACCATGCAATTTCACATAATTACACACTCCAGTATATACTTTAGAATACCCTTCACAATCTACATGAAATGGGTTTATATTATAAGAATTGTACTTTATAAAATTACTTATTTGGTAATCAGAAGGTGTATTATTTAGTATAGCTGCGGCAAACCCGTCTCCTAGCAGTAAATCAATATTGTTTTCTTTAAATAATGCGTATGTATTGAATGTAATAATCTCTTCTCCTACTATTATTACTTGTTCGATATTTTTTGTATCTAGTAATTCTTCAGCTCGAGCTATAGCATAGCCACCAGATGCACATGCAAAGTCTATAGTTTCTTTACCAATTACTTTGCAAGTAGGTACAGTTGTTATAAGTTGTTTTTCATACATATGCAACATACTACATGACAAAGTACGTATAAGAGGTCCAGTATACCCATTTAAGTAGTTGGTTGTTGTACTATCTTTAAAAGTAAATCGACTTAAGTCTGTAATGGTAGAAAATGTAGAGGATAATGAAGGACCGGATATGTATAAAATATAAGTTTTACTGTTAGCTAATAACAAAGTATTTGAAACACAAAACTGTTTAAAATATTTACTACAATTATTATAACCTTTATTATTTTCTCGGAGCTCTGTAGAAAACACTATACTATCTTTAGAAGTATAGTCACCTACGGTATAAGTATAATCAGCTATATACATTTTATATCTCCATTGGCGATATTATGTATACTCAACGCTGTATAGTCTATTTTATCAAAATCAATGTCTTTTAATATACTAAACTCATCATCTACTTCTAATAGTACAGTAAGTACTGCAAAACTATCAATTCCTGTTTTTATTAAAAGTTCATTAACGTCATGAACACATCCTCCATTTGCATTTACAATATCACATATAAATTTATATTTTTCATTCATTATTATGCCTTTTTCTAAGTTCTGCTAATACCAGTGCTTTGTTACTTATTTTCTTGAAACCTAACGGAGTAAGACCAGTTGTGGGCTTATCCGTAACAATCCCAATTACTACTTGATTTTCATATATTTCATCCACATATAGCATACCTGATGTTGGCTTAGAACAAAATGAAAGAATAGCTACTGTTTCCAATAACTTAATAAATTTAGGTATACTATTTTCCTTATGAAGTATAGTAGTATAGTATATTTTATACATTACTAAACGTATATCACTGTCAATGACAGAGTATTTTTTATTATAAGCGTATAAGTTTGAGATAACAGACGCAAGGCTGAAATCAGTCCCAGTAGTTAGTGCTGTGTACAATACCGAATCATACTCATGAGTAAAGTTGTTAGTAGATTTTATAGATTTTATAGATTTAACATTTAATGAATTATGCAGTAATTTATCTGCAGCACTCGCAAAACTAGGATTGTATGATGAACTTGCTATTCGAAGTAACCCTCCATACACACTCAAAACAACTTTAGAGTTACTGTGTATACTTTCTATTATCTTCTTCCTGTCAAGTAGGTTCATAGATCTATTAGATACTATGTATAACCATATAAGAAATAAAGGAGATAGTCTATTAATATCTGAGGGTATTATTATATTCATCTAATTTTCCTGTCCTTTCAAGTACTTTCAGCAGTAGCTCATCCGCAGATAAAGGATATGAGGTATTTAAGTGTATACTGTCTTTAGTGCTGATTATAATATCCTCATTTAACTTAGGGTATCTAGTATGTAAGGTATAGGTATAAACCATAGACCCATTATTTTTCTTTATAACTTTATTTATAACTAATTTATACATTAATATGACCTCTCTTAATAAGGAGGATAATCATCTGGATTATCATACTTATATTTATAGATATTGGCTACAGGGCTTGAGCTAAATAGCATGGCAAAAAAAGTAAGAAGAAGGTCTACCACATATTCATCAGGAAACCTAAAAAAGTTATTGTCATCACCATACTCTTCGGAATCCGCAATAAGTACCGTATACTCATTATTGACATTAGCTGTTGTATTTATAAAAGAGCCTGATATACCCATGGCGTCTACTGAAGGTGCTCCTCCCCATAACTTCTCAATTCCGGCTACAGACCAAGAAGTAGTACTGGCACTACGTTCAGTCTGTAAGTAGGTATAAAGAGAATAAGAAGTTTTAATAAATCCATGGTGAGGTTTAAATGCTCCTTTATAATAAGCATACCACAACCCTCCATAGGCGTAGGCTGTTTTTGTACCCATACACACGCCAAAGTAGTCAAGTCCTGTACAAGTAGTACGACTTTCTTCATGTGTATATACCTCTGCTCCGTAAGAATGTATAGGGCAGTAATACATATATTTATTCAGCCAAGTATCAGTATCTATCGGAAACTGGTTTTCCGTATCAGGGTTTAAATTAGCAGATTTACCACTACCTTTAGACCCTTCCCTGCACCTATTAGAAATAGTAACATCTACAGTTTCATGTATATTAAGAGGTACATAGTTCGTACTGTATTTTATATTATTATCAGAATCTTTTATCTCCATTCCGTACTCATTATCGTTCTTATTTACTAAGGATTTATAATCAGTAAATACATACAGCGTAGGTTCTTTGTCTTCTGTAAAAGCTTTGTGCGCTAGTAGTTGAATTTGTACGGTAGCATAAGGGTTATCTATTAGTTTAGAGTTGGTTATGATAATATCAAGAATAGTTACATACCTAGTTTCACCATTAAACTTAATAAAAGGGAAGATATTAGCATTTGGAGTGTACCTTATTAAGGTAAAGTAGGTATACATTACAGGTTGGCTATTCTCTTCTGAAATAAAGTTATATCCGTTGCTATCATTGTCAAGTTCAGTAACAAAAGAGTAAGTTATTTTTTGATTAAAAAATAACTGATACCCTGCAGATGTAAGCATCACATTATTATTACTATCTTTAATTACTAGTTCTTCCATCCAACTACCTTGCCATTATCAGTATTTGGGTTGCTACAGTAGTACCATGAGAAGGTCTAAGAAGAGTACATATAGTGTTATCATCAGATAATGTACATTCAATCAATCCTGAGTCATCAGCTGGGGATATAAAACTTCGAGGGTATGTAGAAACTTTAAAAGTATTAAAAATTTCTGCATATTTAGAGTCTAGTTCAATAGTACTGACAAAAGTGGAGTCTGTAATTACATCACTGTATATAACATGCCAACTCCCGTGATTTCCTGTATTATATACTATATTACTATTAGAGTCTAAACTACTAGCTACTTTTAACCCATACTTTAATTCATCGGGTTCTGTAGTAGTAGTAGTAGTAGTAGTAGTAGTAGTAAACCATGCACTTGGATTGAAAAAGAAAATATCAAAAAAACCCATTATAACTTACCTAACCTTATTACTTCAATTCCATTATTGAATATACTTATACCATTTTTATCCATAAACATCCCTGAAGCATCTGATACAGGAGTCCTATTAGATAGGTCACTAACTAACTCTCCTCCTATAACTAATTGATTGGCTGATATCCTACCACCATCTATAACAGCCTCGCTATCATTTATATCTGATATAACATTAGCTTTGTATACAACATCATTATTAATAATATCAGAGAATGTTGTGTTGTCCGCAGCTAATGAATCTATACTATCTTGTAAGCTATTTACATTAGTATCTATTTTACTATCTAAAGTATTTACATTAGTATCTATTTTACTATCTAAACTATCTGTAGTGTCTTCAATAGCTGCTTTTGCCTCAGCTAATTTATCAGCTGCATCTTGTATAGCTCTACTTTCAGCATCACCTATTTTAGTAGTAACATCATTACCATCTTCATCTATAACATTACTAAATGTAACTATACCATTGAAGTAAGTATTACTGCCTTCTACTTTAAATGGTGTAATAGGATCATTACCATCGCTGCTTTGTAATTTAAATGTATTTGCCCTTATAACAAATTCACTAGATATGTCACTACCGTCATTATAGCTCCAACCTGTTATCTCTCTATTAGGACCAGTAACGAAACTATGTCCTCCACCAACCCAAGCATTAGCATCGTTATTAATAGCTTCTGCTTCAGACTGGTCTACCCATCTACCTAATAAGTACGCTACATCACCTATAGTAGTAGTGGAGTTATCAGAATCCCAGTAGAACATCTGTCCATCATATAGTTTAGCATACTTCTCTGAATTGCTTATATCGTCATAACATTCTGAAAATTTGCTACCTATAGGCTGATAGTAACTACTGTTAGTTTTTAGTACTTTATACTTATTACTAATAGCATCAGAGTATTTAATTTTACAATACTTATCATTACTAGGTTTTAATGCCCATACTATATCATCACTATCATGGCTATCTATATCTTCTTCCAACCTATTAATGTAATTAGCTGATATTATTTGTTTAGAGTAATCACTACCATAACTAACAAAACAATCACTATAAGGTAAGTACTTAATGTCTTCTCGTTTAACTATAAGTATATCGTTTGTAGCTAATTTACCTATTGTAGATAAACTACTACTTCTAAGAGCTGCATTAGTAGGAATGTCAGATGAGTATATTGCTCTTTTATCATCTGTATAGTCAGCTAAGTCTGCTAATGAATAGTTTGCACTTTTGTACCAACGTTCAGTACTTTCACTATATACATAAGGATCTTCTACTAATGTACTTTCAGTAGTTCCACTTATAATACTATTAACTGTATGCCTGTATATATATATATCACTGTCATCTAATAATGCTTTATACGGATAACCATCATCACTAGTATCAAATACTTCTAAATAAGTCTCACCATCTACTACAGTACCAGGTAAGTGACTACCACTATACACATCTATTTCACTGTCTGACTGTAATCTAACAGCATCACCGAATGTAACTTCTGTACCTTCAATAACATTGCCTTCAGTATCGAACTGAGCAAGTAGCAAATTATTTATGGCTAATGGTTTTGTACCAGCTAGTATGGCTTCGATTACTGTATCATCTGTATATGTAATAGACCCATCTACCCAAGTACCATCATTATACACATATATTTTACCTTCATTATAACCATCTATATATTTAGTAGGAATCCACATATCACCCTTGATAAAGTCTGTCTTATTTCTAGCTAAGTCATTTGTAGTAGGTGTATGATCTAAGTAGTACGCTACAGTAGTTTCTGCTACTTGCTCAGCTATTGCCGATAAGATATCATCAGTAAGTTCCCAACTGTAGTCCCAACCATCATCATCATTTCCTATACAAGTATATTTATAAGTTGAACCTTTTTCATAGCTATCAACAGATTTAGTACATGTCCATAAATCATATATATGCCTATCACTAGTAGCATCTCTTTCATCGTAATGCCCTGTTATATGATCATCTTCAGGTACATCATCTTGATGATAGAATACTACCTTACTATCTATCTGTGTTTCTAATTCTTCTTTTAACGCAGTATTTAAATTAGTATTTTGCCAAGAATCGTCTGTATATATAAATAATTCATTAGTATCAGTTTTGTACCACATATCTCCAGCCATAGGAGGTATACTATCTGTACTTTTAGGTTCGACTGCTTGATTGTATATATTTCGTTTACCATCAGTCAAGTCCATCAGTTGTTTAGTGCTTTCAGGATCAGCCATAGCAGTAAATACATACACATCATCAATTAGTCCTTTGTATTTATATGAAGTTAGTACTGACACACTACCACCTAGCGAAGAAGTAACCTCTCTCTCATCTATGAATATATCTCCGACATCAACCCCTTTATCTACAATGAACGATTTTATTGTATCATTATCATCTTCAAATGGCATACCACTATTAGTAAATGTTTGTATCATATTTGTAGTACCTGTATTAGCAGGATCTAACATATAACTAGGTAAGTCTACTCCGTTAATAGTAGCATTAGCTAAACTTACATCTCCTGTAATTATAGCTGCAATATTATTTTCAGTACTATCAATTAGCCACATATATGAATCTGAGTTGATTTTCGTAAATACATATTTAGTATTAATACTATATCTATAGTACTTTTGTATATCATCATCTGCTTTTTCGTCATCAGTAGCTAACACATAAGTACTATCTTTTAGTATATAGTCTCCATTATCATACTCTACAAATATAGTATCTGTTGGTACCCATACATCTCCTACAGCATTCTCATATTCACTTTCAGCATAGGTAGGCACATCACTGCCTGTGAAAAATGCCATCTTACCATCAGCAGTAGCTTGTGCACTATTAGCAGCACTTAATGCTTTAGTGATAGCAGTATCAGTAATAGCTTCCCAGTAGAACTCACCTTCTTTGTATACATATCTAAAAGCTTGACCACTGATTGAATTGTAGAACAAATCTCCAGTATGTCTATTTTTTAGTACATCATCACTGTCAGTATCATCAGTGCCTGAGTATCTCCACTCTATTTCAGGATCCTTATAATATCTTCTATATTTATCACTACTATAATCTTCAGCAGTCATATCTACATTATCCCTATCGTCAGTATCTAAGTATTGATACATAACAGAATCTACCAATACAAGGGAATATTGTCTTAGAGCTGTTTGTGAATCATCTATATCACTAGTTAATTTTGTGTCATCATCAACGTTAGTAGCATCTTCATATACAGGAAAAGGATCATTATCTTGGAACCAGCTATCTATTTCTTTATCTAGTTGTTGTTGTAGTATATTAACTTTACTTTGTATTGTATTGATATTAGTATCAGACGCTGAAGCAGCAGTAATCTGCCAACCTAGCCACCCGTCCATTGGTTTTAATGAATCATCTAATGTACCCGTATATTCATACCTAATGTCAGTAGGCTTAATATCCATTACATCTGTTCTTAGTGTATAAGTGTCATCTACTACTTCAAAACATACTAATTGCCCTGTGGTTGGAAGTACTCCTATAGTATCATCATCTCCATCATTAACCTTACCCACTTCATCAGGATAATTATATAAGTAGTAGTCTTGTGTACCTAGCATTACTCCAGCCATTGTATCTAGTGTAATAGTACTTATATCACTTTGTACTTGTAGGTGTTCAGTCTTTTCTACTAATTCCGTATCTTTATCTACTAATACTCTCAGATCTTCAGTATAACTAGCTTGGTTATGTTCAACTCTTATTATTTTATCGTATATATCCTGACTAGTTATTACTGTATTATAATGATACCATTTCTCATATCCATCAGGGCATTCATCATCATACACTATATCTCGTACTATAGAATTACCAGAAGTATCTGTTTCATTATCATTGTATCTATTAGGATCATCAGTCTTTATCCATCCTAATGTACCAGGAATTTCTGCTAAACTATACCCATTATTGTCTGCATCAGCACCGCTAGTATATGCCCATCTTTGAGTAAGAAAATCATCTTGATCTGATCCCCAGTCTTCTCTATCTTGTACATATAAACCAGTCCATCTATCTATAACATATTGTCTTGCAATAACATTTTGACTTAATTCGCTGGTAAGTGCAAATTCATCTTTCATACCTGTACTTATATATAAGGCATTTAGTCTATCTAATTCTTGTCTTATAATTCCTTCAGAGTTAGACACACTATAGTCTATAGTGTTTATAATAGCAGTTTCCATACCTGCTACATTATCTAATATGCTTTGTCTAAGTGAGTCTACACTAGTCCATAAACTTTCTAATGTTGTTTGTGGAATACTGTACTCATGCTTAGTAGTATTGTCGGCACCTGCTACAAGTCTATAGGAATCTTCTATAGTGATCTGATTATATTCTTCACCATTTGCTGTTTTAAAACTATCTGTATCTATCTCTGCTACAAACTCTTCTTCAGGGTTTTGAGCAATTATATCACCATTAGCAAGGTCAGCTGCAACACATTCAGTTAATTCATAGATATCAGACATACTATAACCTTACAGCACATCTACCGCGTACTACTTTTATCCTATCAACTATAGTAGCAGGGTCTACAGAAGTATCATATTTAGTTAATAGTATATCATAACTATAGTTATACTCAGTAGCAAATTTATTCTTTATATCATCACCGATAAGTGTACTTAAGGCATTTGTGATAGTACTATTTAACTTTATCATAAACTTACCATTAGAAGCATCTACAATAGTGTTATCTTTAGTGTTAACTGTAGTAAATGATACATATGATTTATTATTAGCATCATACACATATTTAACAGAACCCTTATCTATATATTTTAATACTATTTCAGGGGTGTACCCATTTATATCTATCGGTAACCCTGTACCGGATGTAGTAGCTTGTATCTTCATAACAAAACTACTACCTTTTTCTATTATTATATCTTTGTGTGCTGCACTCATATCAAACCTTATTTAAATGTTGTAGGTAATACTGCTACATTACTCTGCCTATCAGCTAATTCCATTTTCTGTATTACTTCTTGCTTTTGCAATGATATTAAACTATTATTTATTGAATCAGAATCTTCAGTAAATGTAGATTTTATTGTTTTATAAATATTAGTTTCATCCTTAGTTAATGGGTAAGTTATATGCTGTAAACTATTAGGTTTATTATCTGGATTATCTCCAGTACCATTATAACCATTCTCACTTAATACAGTAATAACTCTATTATTAGGGTTATCTAGTTCCCATGTAGAGACATCTCTTATGAATGTTACTATGTGGGCTATACCGTTGTCAGCAAACTCGTCTAACAAACTTAACCACCCTTTATTGTCATCACCTGAATCCCCAATAGTTCGTACTGTACTAGTATCGTTAGGGTCAAAATATCTTAAGTCCTTTAAAGCAGTACTTGCTGTAGGACTTAATATTGCTGTAGGTTTAGCTGTTTCATCATTTATATATGGAACTATCATCCAGCTATCTGTATCATCTTTTATAGCAAATACATCACCTAGTGCAGATGGGTTATTACGTAATAACACATTAGTATGTATGGCATTACCACCATTACGAAATGATATATACCTAGCTAATGTATCAATGTTAGTAGGCATATCTGTAGTAAGCATGTTCCACTCATTTATCCCATCTAAGTATACTTGAAATACAGGTTCTACTGTAATACTGTCAGAATAGGTGTAATCATTAATGCTTGAGCCATCAGTACCATCTACTAGTGTAGGAGCAACTAATTTAGTTTCTTTATTATAGTTTATATACTTACTATAGAATATAGGTATGTAATCTATAACTCCATTCTTCTCTTGCAACTCCACTAACTGCTCTTTAAGCATTTCTTGCTGTATCTCTTCTGATTCTAATTTCTTCTTATCGCTAAGTGCCATGGTGTTTTCTCTGGCTACTTTAGTTTCTTCAATAGATACATCACTTTCTTTAATAAGTAATTCTTTAGCGAACATTAATTTATCTCTTGACTCTTTAGCTTCTTGGATAACTAATTGACTTTTAGACATATCTATTTCTTCTTGTTTAAGGTCTACATCTTTTAATGCAATGTCCCTATCTAGTTCAAATTTATTTTGCTTAAGTTCAGTGTCAATAACTAGTTGTTCAATCTGTTTATCCGCTTGAGTAACTTGTTTAGCTTTAAGTTCTAAATCTTTTTCTTTAAGTTTAATATCAGTAAGTGTTGTATCTCTATCCAACTCAAATTTATCTAAAGATATCTTAGTAGCAGCTTCTAGTTGTTCAATCTGTTTATCCGCCTCTACAATCTGCTTGTCTTTGAGTTTACCGTCTTTTACACTATTATCTATAGTAATTCCTAATTGTTTTAACTCAGCATCTTTAACTTCAAGATCAGAGTACAATAATTGAGTTTTAGCTTTTTCTTGCACTAATTGTTCATTAAGTACATCTTTCTGCATTTCAAAGTTTACAGATTCATGCACTATAGAAGGTATTACATTAGTGTATATAGCACCAGCTTGTTCTTGAGTAATTTGACTACTGTTAAGTGCTTGTTCTATGTGTAGATACACAGCACTCATTAACTTATCAAATGAACCAGTACCATCTATCTTTAATTCAGTTATACCCTCTAATTGTGCACTCATATTACTACTCCAACTCTAGATCTTTGAATAGACTATCATTAATCACTTCTTCAAGTTGTACAGAAGTAATTGAATCGTTAACTTGTACTGTAGTAGTTATTATTGGAATAAGTACTTCTTCGTATAGTTTATCTGTTAAGATATTAGCTGAGTCATCATCATTTATCTCAATATCAGGATTTTGTATGATACACAACTTAACAGTATATCTACCAGCAATTGCGAATGTATGCTTGATAGCTATTTTACCATCAGTAGTAGGAGACATATTAGTAACAGGAGCGGTATACACTACTCTATCATTATCTGTATCAGTGTCTACTTCATCATACAAATGACCTCTAGTTATGCTCATTCTATTAGCACTTTCTACAGTAAGAGCGTAGTTCTTTTCACTAGCTCCAACTATAATACTATTAGTGCTAGTAGCATCTATTAGTGTACTAAACTCTATTTCTATTCCAGTGTTAACTACTATAGTTGCCATCTATTACTCCATAACTGCTAGTTGTTTTTTCTTTAACTCTTGTAATTGCTCAGGAGTCCAACCATCCACTACATTTATAGTAAATCTTTTAACCATTCTAACTTTAGGTTTACCATCAGTACCTGTATAATTTTGAGGTATCTTAATAGTCTCTAAGTGTCGTATACCTCCTCTACTTATCGGAGTAGCATGTCCGTCAACTCTAACTTTCTCTTGTATAACTCCACTATACATATTACCCCAACTGAATGAGAATAGTCGACCTTCTTGATCATTTTCTATTGTAACAGTATTATCATGATCAGTAATGATCGCTTTAACAGTAGCTTCATTGAATAGTTGCTTATCTTCACGTCTGCTAGTAGTCTTTTCTATAATATTACCTGTAGGTGTTTTAACTATACCAGGAACATCTTCATCATCTAATTCATCTAATGTAGGTACATACTCTTCTTCATAGTCCGCATGTGCTTTAATTAATTCTATGATATCATCATTCTTAGTTTTCTCATTTACTTCAGTGATTTCTAACTTAGTTGCTATTTTAAGTAAATCTTTTTTAGTTTCATTTCCAGTTAATGTCATTATTTCTCCTTTGGTTACTCTATTGAGCATTGCCATATTTAGTTTATTTGTATCGTATTGTACACTTAACTAGCTTATATTACTCTTATATTAATATTAGTATTTTACAATGAGATTATTTATTGTCTGCGATAAGTTCTTTTGATTGTGTTAGTTTTATAAGTTTCATATAATTACCTTTACCTATTTATCGATAAAGGTAATATACTGTAACAGGTCTTAAGAATTACTTAGACCTGAACGAATTAGGTGCGAATCCTAATTACTATCTACCACAACTACAAGCAAGTGCTCTTAGTCTTTCTGGTCTATATGCTAAGAAGCCATAACTCCATTGAGTAACAATAGCTCCTCTAGTTTTATAGATATCATTAACTAAATCTCTTTGAGGTTTAACATGTTCAGCTTGAACGTTACCCCAGTTATATGATAATGTAGTATAACAATCATCACCAACAACTATTAGTTGGAATATATCATAGTATGCTTTATCTCCAGCAGCATTAAGTGTTTTGTACGCTCTAGCTTTAACAGCATCATCATCTTTAGCAGCATCATTATCACCACCAACTTCTTCACCTTGCCCCTTAAGAACTGGCATGTCTTGAACTACAACGAATCTAAACGGTAAACCATCTAATGCACCAACCTCACCATGAAGTCCATTCCATTCTTTAGTTCCGCTTCTTTCTGTGTACTTAGATACTGGTGTCCAAATTGTAGTACCATCTGGTCCTTTGATCTTTCTTAATGTAGGTACCAGCTCTTTATTAATATAAACTATATATGCCCCATCAATAATTTTAGTATCAATTTTAGTTGAACCACTAACTATCATAGTTTGTAATGGGATTTCTGCATTTTGTAAATCTTGCTCCCAAGCTTCAAATACTTCATAGTTTAATGTATCGTAACCGTCTAGCTCAGCTGGACATACACCATCAGCAGACGCACACATTCTATTTAATTCAGCAGCAGCAATAACACTTGCTCTAGCTTGGCCTTCTTGAGCTTCTTTTCTAGCTCTACCTAAATCTTCAATAGCTCTGCCAATTAGTCTTGGTCTAGAATCTAATTTAGTACCTTTAACTGTATATTTAGTATTCATACCAAATGTATCAACCTTAGCAGATACCATTTTACTCGAACCATTAACTTCATTCATTTGACCACCAGTTTCAGGGATTGGAGTAATTCCACCTTTATCAACTAATAATGAATTTTGTCCATTTCTAATAGAACCAGCACCAGAAGCAATTTTACCGTCAGCAGGTTTATCCGCTTCTGCATCAGCCTTAGCAGCAGCTACAGCTTCTTCATATGTTTTTTCACCATTAACCATATAGCTATCGGCTCTAAACGTATTCTTTAATGAACCATCAGCATTGATTGAGTACCATTCATTACCTAAATATAATGCACCTAATGCATCAATACCGCCATCTATCATATTACCTTTATTAAGTACAGGAAATCTAACTTCCATAGTAAATGTATCACCATGGTTATCTGGTTGATTATCTCTATTACCTCTATCTAAGAATACTGTCTGTCTAGCAGGCATTTCCACTATTGCTTTACTTACGAACTCTGGTGTAAACTGTCTGTCTATTGTACTTGAAGTTATTCCACCTTGATTGAACATTGTTGTTTGATTACTCATCTTATTTCCTTAATTTTGTTTTATTAGTAGCCTCTACCTAAGATACTCTTATTAAAGTATTCCATCAAATCATCACCAACTAGTTCTTGACTTTTTTCTATCGGGTCAAAGCTTTTCTTTGGTTTTTTCTTTGGTTTAGGTTTACTAAAACTTGCAGCTTTCTTTCTAGCTTCTTCTACTTTTTTCTTCTCTTGTTCAGCTTTTATTCTATACTCTTCTGCCTCTCTTTGTGCAGCTATCTTAGCTTTTTCAGCATTTACTTTTTGCTGATTTACTTTCACTTGTTCAAGTTGTTGTATACGAGTTTGCTCTTGATACTCACTTTGTAACTGAGCTCCTGCTTCTTCATATTGTTTAACTAACGGCTTATTCGCATATGTTCCATATTGATCTGTCATTCTATTCTGAACAACTCTACTCATTATTTCATCATATACAGTAGAACCATCTTCATTAACTTGACTCATGTGACTTATAATAGCTGCACCTTTTTCAGGATTTTCAAGTATGTCATTAAGACTATTGTCTTTCGCCCACTTATCTCCTAATTCCGTAGTGAATTTAGCATCTATACCTTGAACTCTTGCTGTATCCATTAGGTCATCTAACACTATCTCAGCTTGTGATTCTCTATGTACACTAGGAGTGTAATTAACTTCATTACTCTCTAGTTCTAGCAACTCATCAGTATCTATACCACTGTCTTTTACAGCATGTTTGATAGCATTTTTATCTTTTTTAAGGATGTCTATTGCATAGTCAAACAGCTCTGGTTTCTCTATCACACCTAATTCTTTAAGTGTTTTTAGAAATGGTCTATATGGCTTGAGAGCAGCATTTTTTTCTCCATAGTTTTGTCCCATAGAAATCATCTGTCTAATCTTTTCAGGATCATCAATACCTTTTACCATTGTGCCACTTGCTTTAAAGTCGCTAGTAACTTTGTCGTAGAACGCTTTAGTCTTATCATAATCAGCTTGTAGCTTCTCGTAATCTGACTTTAACTTCTCATAGTCAACTTCTTCAGTTTCCTGATCTTCTTCTGCAGTCTGACCGTCACCATCTGCTTCATTAGTATCATTCGTGTCTGCCTCATCGTTATCATCAGTAGATTCATCATCTTCTGACTTTTCACTATCATCATCTACTTGAGTGTTTTCTGAATCTTCTTCTGTAGTGCCTTCTTCGTTATCCTGATCATCGTCGTCACTCTCATCATTCGGTTCCGCATCATCAACATCTTCAGTTTCTTGACCCTCTGTGTCCTCATAGTTTATATCTCGTTCAATCTCTTCACCATCCTCATCAGCTGGTTGGAAATCTTCCTCTATAGCTTCTAGCTTCTTTTCCCCTGACATTAAAGCCTGTAGTTCCTCATAAGCACTCATTATTCACTATCTCCTAAATCTACTTCACCTTTATAAACAGAATCCCTATAAGCTATTTCATCTTTTAGCATTCCATCTTTAGCAGTAATTTGACTATCTATATTAGCACAACTATCTTTGTAGTTCTTAATAAATGATCTGAACCCTCTGATAACTCTTAATGCACTATTTAGAGCATCTTCAGTTTCATTAGTTACGAAATCATCACCAGCTAACATATCCATTATTGACTTAGTTTCAGTTTCTATGAATGCTTTTTCTATAGCTAACTTATAATCTTCATTAGATTCTAATCTTACTATAGCGTCAGCTACATTCTTTTGTTCTATAAGACTTTCTTTTTCTAGTCTTAATTGCTTAATTGAAGCATCTACAGCTTCTAACTCTTTTGTTCGGTTAGTTTGTTCAACCATTGCCTATCCTTAGTTTATTGGGTATGCTATGCACATTGCCATTATTAAGCAGAGATTTCAGACATCAGCTTTATTGGTCACGTTGCTATTTTACTATATTAGTACTTAACTGTATCTTAACCTACATAGAGTATTTATTATCGGTAGAAGCTTGCTGTGGCTGCTTTATCGGTATTTGCTGCATTAGTTGATCAACCTCTTCAGAACTCATACCACTAGCTAGTAATTCTTCCGCTGCCATTCTAGCATCATCAGGAGTTATTGGTATACCTTGCTGTGCTGCTTGTATAACTTGTTCAGCTATTCCTGGTTGTTCTTGCATGTCTTGTTGTTGTCCCGCCATCATACCTTTTTGTATACCTACATCATGAGCAGCTTGTACATCTGCCTCATATTGATTACCAATCTGTCGCATATTTTGTTGATGTGCTGTTCTCTCATTCATCAAAGCCGCTTTAAGCTGTGTATTCTCTTGAATAGCTTGACTTGCCATTTGAGCATTCTTGTCAGCAGTTGCTGGATGAGGTACATAGGGTACCTGATTACTTACTTGTTGTTCTTCCATCGTTCATTCCTTTTTTATTTAGTTGTTGTTTCATCAAGTCCACATTAGCTTTGTACTCTTGATCTTCTACTTCTCTTTGCCTCTTACTACCAGTTTGATGATCTATAAACTCAGCATCCAACATATCTGTTTCGCTTTCTATCTTATCTGCCTGCGCAGCTTTTAATCGAGCCTCACTTTGTAACTTCTCACTATTTAAGTCCATCCTATGCATAGCTTCATATGTATGTGCATCGTTTCTATCTTTATCACTGTATAGTTTCATTATCTCAGCTTTTATCTTTTCATTTTGCATTTGGGCTGTTTCTAGATCTAGTCTCATCTTCTCCATCTGCATTTGTTGCATCTGTTGTTCTTCTGGAGTAGGTCCAGGAGGTTGTATCTCATCTATATCTTTTTCAACATCTGGCATTTTATTGACTCTGGCCCATCTTTTCAGCATAACTTTAGTAAAGTCAAATGGCATAGACTGCATAGTAGTTTGTAACATAAATGCTATCTTATTACTTATAGCTTCTTCTTTTTCGGGCGTATTAATCTCTACCTTAAGATCGTATTCCATTTGGATATCTTGCTTCATCACATTAACGAATTCGCCATCAGTTAATCTAAGTATCATTTCTTCTTCAGCAAACTCTTGAGCATTAGCTAACATATGCCTAGCCATTCTACCTAATAAGCTATCACTAATCCTTCTTAGTACACTTAGCTTACGTTTAGTCATAGCATTATCAGCAGTCTTTATTCCTCCTACACTACTACCTAACGAACTTCCTGATATACCATTATCGAAGGACTTTTGACCACTTAATGATTCAGCATCTTGTCTTTGTAATGTTAACATATCAAATGCTGATTTATCTATTGGCTGTATTTTACTTTTGTATATCATTGAATCAGGACTTGCTCCTGCTCTTGATCTAGCGTTTAACCCTTTATTGAATGCTTGCCATTGACTCTCTCTAGTAAATAAGGTCTCATCAACTATTTGTTGTCCTAAGCTATTAGTTATAGTTTGATCTTGCATAGCTCTAGTGTATACACCTATTGTCTCTTGGTTTTCTCTAAGTAGTTCAGCATCAGGTTGTCCCCAGAACTCTTTAGTTCTTGGCATATATGTAGCTACACTAAAGGGTAACTCACCATGTGGAAATGGATTCTCTTCCAATCTAACTAGTGTTTTACCTATCCAAGTAGCAACTATAGCAGTTAGTGTACCATCACCATGTATGTCCCAATAACCCCAGTATTCGCAAGCTTTAACTTTCTTACGAGGTTTATCTTTGAATGCAAATGTTGGTACATTATCTCTATACTCATACACTTCATCAGCATCCCCTTCACCAATCTCTACATTATCTATATTCTTGTAAATACCTGTACCGGTTTCTGCATCGTACTCCTGGTCTTTAAGTGTAGCATAGTCAGTCTCGTATTCATGTATAATGAATCTAGCTTTATCTATGTCACCATCACATAATGGATCAACTGTTATATTAGTATTATCTATTACTTCCACTATAGGATGATTCTCTACCAGCTTATTTTCTATTCGTACTCTTTTAACTTCCCCTACCTGTACAGGTTGCCCTGCTTCTAACATAGCTTGAGCTTCTTCTTGACTCATTTCACCTACTTGCACTTTTTGTTGTATAATCTGGTAACTTTCTTCAGGGCTTGCATATACAGGTTCCATGTACTCAACTTCTATTTCATCATACTCAGCTAACCAACCATCTTTAACTAACACAGTACCTTCATCGTATAATGTCCTTACCATTTCAGCAATAAAATCAGTCTTTCTTATCTTAGTATTCATTACCCAGTTTAACCATATGCTTGATAACTTAGCCTTCTGTTCATCATCCTTACCTCTAGGATTAACTACAAACATATTACTAGTACTTAGAAAGGGTTCTTCCAGAATAGGGTAAGCCCATTCAGCAGCTTTACGAATAACTAATGGTCTTTGTGTAGATTTACCTCTGTCACGAATAGATTTAGGTAGTGGCTTACCACCTTCCATATCTACTCTATACTGTAGTATCTTCTCTACCTGCTTATCCTGATCACTACTAGCTTCATCATAGTCAGCATACAAGTCTTTGAAGCTGGGTTCTTTTTTCCATTTAGTAAGTCGACATTGTTCACCATCTATTATTTCTTTTTCGAATGCCATATTTATCCTTAACTATTTATTATCCGATTATACTTAACAACTGCTTATACAATCATTAAATAGGGAATCTTGATGTTAATCTCACCATACCAGAAGCATGTGTCATCTCTTCTACATAACCATCGGGGTACTGTTTCCATCTAACTAAGTAGTATGGGTACTGAGCACCTGCTTCGTCTTCATCCCATACTTGATTCTTCATCCTAGCTATTAATAGATCTTTATCTTCAAAAGGGACTTCACCTATAGTATCAGGAACAGTGTATGTATCATCATTTGCATGTATCTCTTTTAACTGATCACTAACTTCCTCATTATTTAGTATAGTGCCATCCTCTAATATACCTATATTAATAGCATTGCCATCTGAGTACTTAGTGAGCATGTGAAGTATGTTTTCACTTGTTATATATAGTTTAGGGTCAAGTATCTCATCATGATCAATCTTTTTCACACCATGTGGATATATGTTAACCCTGCCATTCTTATTATCAGTAATAACACAATCTATTATGTATTCTTCAGCACCTTTTTTGTACCTAACATCAACATTCCATCCTGTTAAGTCTATAGGTACACCATTTATACGTATAGTAGTTTTGCTGGGATAAGTATCTCCAGCAGGCCTTATTATATCACTTAAATTAGTTGCCATATTTATTCACCTCATTATATGTCTATAACTGCTATATCAGCAGTAATTTCACCAGATTCTATATCTGCACTACCATTTATCAGAGCTATATCAGCAGTGGGTTCTATTAATTCTATTTCACCACTTACTGTCTTATAATCACTTACAAATATTATCCTATCATTAAACTTGATAACTTCTTTCTCTATTACTACAGCTTCGTTAGTTGACTCACATGTAATATTAATATTAAGCTTCTTACTATACAATATGAAATTATCATTATCTAATATATACACTTTAATATTAAATACACCAGTAGTTTTAAACTGTATTTCACACCCACTATATGACATAACAGTAGCCAATTGTAACTTAGTATTAATATCTGTAGTATCTACGATATCTGTATTATTAGTAGATATAACATATAATGCTTTATCAGATGATTCTATCTTATATCTATTAATACCAACTTTTTCTACACTAATATCTTTAACTGTCTCTGTATAGTCCTTAATATCTTTTACTATGGTACTTTCCCCATTGTATACATACACAAATGAATTATTACCTACGTTACATTCTAACACATTTCCAATAGAAGGAGCTTTACCTTCTATTGAATAGTAATTATCTACGTATACACTAGTATATTGAGAATCACAGGAAGTATTGGTAAGTATTACCTTCCCACTCCCTATAGCTTTTCCGTTTATAGATAATGAGTACATTAACTACCTATTATGCTTCACTATCTGCTTGTGCCCATTCAAACACTAGGTCTTCACCGTCTGTGATGCTTTTATAGTCTTTAATAGCACACCAGAAACCTAGTATCTCGTTTACATTAGTTCCATCTTCCATTACCATACTGAAGTTACCTTCTGCTCCTTCAGGAGTAGATCCAGGAACAAATGTTAATGCCTTACCTAATTGACCTGGGTATGCAGTAACTCTTTCTAGTACATCTGTTACATCTTTAGTATCATCGTACTCTTTAATCTTGCTATCTAACCAATCTACGAAGTACTCTTTAATTTTTTTATTTTTAACAGGTATACTAATTAACTGCCATCTAACTTTACCGTCTTCAGTATTTAGTTTGATTTTACCACTACCATCACAACTACTACCACTAGCAAATGTTACTTCTACATTTTGAGTAGCTTCCAATCCATGTTCATCTTTAACATATGTACTAATTCTATAGTCACCAGCTGTTTCAAATATCCATTCTTTAGGATCTAAATCAGCCTCAGCAGGGTATCCTGCATCTTGAACTACTATCCAATCATTACTAAAAGGCACTTTATATTCTATTACCCATCTAGCTTCTAGTTTAGTATCATCACCATCAGGATCAATTAGATCACTTAAAGTAAATTTAATGTCATTATCCTCTTCTTCACCTACTACTTCTTTAGTTAATGTAAAACTAGGAGCTAAGTTAGTCATACTAAAATGCTCTTGATGTGCTATTGTAAAATCATTGAATCCATCATTCCATGATACATCAGTATTAACTGTATGACCTTCTACTACATAAGTATCACCTAGGTCTTGTGTCCATTCGTAGTCTAACTCAGTGTTATTATCTACTTCTGTACCATCATACTTGTAGCTTATTGCAATAACTCTACTATCTATATCAGTATTAGCACCAGTTACTGTAAATGTATCTAGTATACTAGGAACTGTAGGACTCCAAGTTATGTCTGCAACAGGTGTGTTATATCTAATTTGTAGTTTTTTAATGCTTGTTACTACTTGACCTTTTAAGTTAGTTACTTTAGCCTCAACTTCTTGTGCTTTATCTTCATCAGTTTGACTAATCGCGTCATATTGATGTACAGTATCTGTAACAAAGGCATCATCTTCTGTCCAGTCATACTCTTTAGTATCTATACCTACTCTATCACCAAATACATCTGTACTACCTACCATGATCTTATGCCACATAGTAGTACCATTATAGTCCCATGACTTTTCATCAGTAAAAGATTCAACTATAGACTCATCAGTATTAACTCTACCGATATATGTTACTGTATCATTATCATCTGCATTTACAAATGTTGTAGCACCATCAACAGCACTAGATAATCCCCACATACTATCAATAGTAGGGGCATAACAGGCTCTAAGTTGTACATCTATTATATATGTGTCATCACTATTTAGTTGCAATTTTAGTATTCCAAATTGTCTATCTAGCGGATCCTCTTCTAGTGTTTCGAATATTATAACTATATTATCACCAGGATTATTCACACTTCCGTATTGTGTCAGCCAACTACTATCTCCTAAATCTAGTGAATAATACTCATTACTACTATCATACCAATCAGACCACTCATCCTGTTCAACATGATACCCTTTATACCTACAATTAATAGCATCCTCATTAGAATCAACTATGTTACCATTAAAACTTATTGACAAACTCATATCTTTCCCCTTATTATTTTCCTTTATAAACTTACTCATACACTCCGAAGAGTGTATTGATAAGTCTAAGATACCAAACTTAAGTCTTTTATTTTACCAAAGAATTGGTTAGCTTCATATCCACCACTATTCTTATAAGCACCTATCACTGCATAATCTATTTTATCATCAACATCACTGTTACTGTAACTTGGATCAATATCTTCAGCAACAATAGTTTCGTTTAAAGTAACTGTAGCTGTATTCTCTGTAAATTTAATTATTATACTATACGCTACTCCAGTTTCTAATTCTATATCATTAATATGATACTCATAATAAGTATCACCTGAATCGTATATAGTAGAAACAACTATCATTTTATCTTTAGTATTATAAGATATACCCATTCTCGATAGATTATTATCACTTCTGGTAGATAAAATCATACAATTATTAATATCTTCTAATGTATCAATCATAAAAGTAGTTTTAAATTTTCGAACATGCATGCTACCCATATCGTCTAATTGAGCTATACCATTATTACCATTAACAACTAACCACTCATTTTCTATCTTAGCATCACCTTTTAAAGTCCAGTTTAACTCACCTATATCAGCATTTTCTGATTCTTTAAATGACCAATAATAATTTGAATCTTCTAATGCTCCGGCTTGAGGATAACCATACTCTTTGTATACTTCATCAGCCTTTGCACCAGCTTCAGCATCACCTAGAACTACATTAGCAGCGCTATCAGAATACCCTATAGTACATAACGGTTTGCCATCTTCATCAGTATCTGTAAATATACTAGCACTAACTATAGTCTTAGGATTCCCCCATCTGTAATCAATTACAACTATTAATGGTATTTTAGTATCATCTTCTTCGAACATTTTATCAGCTTTTGCCTGTGCAACATTTATAGCAGTTACATAGTCTGGTAAGTCAGTATCTTTAGTGATAGTGATTTCATATGTTTTAACCATATCATCATCCATTGTAAGCATAGTATCATCTTTAACAGGTCTATTTGCTAACATCTTACCTGGAGCTCCCATAAATGATGCACTCTCTTCTGTAGTTGACACTACGAATGCATGATCTGGTACACAGTATGTTGTAACTTTTACTATAAAGTCATTACTTCTTTCTTGGTGATGAGTACTAATCTCATCCATCTTTTGTTCAATAAAGTCTGCACTACTTAAGTCATACTCTACATTCAATATCTTTTTTACTGGTTTCATATTTATTTCCTTTTAGTTTAATTAAACCTTATTTTACCCAATCTATCTTTAAAGTTTCATCAAAGTCAAGGCTATCTACCCATATACACCTAGACAGTCCGTCATCGTCTAGTAAGTTAAAATCCCACTTACTTCCTATAGGGGTACTACCTGGTATAAAGGTATACATCTCACCATGAACGTAAGTTTTAAAATACTTGATAACATCTTTACATATTACACTATTTTGATTCTCTATTTGCTTAACTAGATAGTTACCTACGGTATCATTTACATTAAGATGTACACCTTTAAAAGAGTTAGCTTCTATGTAGATAGTTCCTTTCATTGCACCATCACAATACCTAGGATCAAATACAGCACTTAAGCCATTTATCTCTACTATACTATAACCGTAATCACTTACAGTCATAGTAAATAAACCAGGACCTACTTTACTCATATCCTTATCATCTAACACATCACCATCTACCGTTCGTCTTACACAGTGATAGTTATCTGCTTTACCATAGAATATAACTATAGGTTCTGGTTTACCTACTCTTAGTACTTGACTAACACCGTTAACTAGTACTACTACCCAACTATCTGTATCAGGCATAGTTACTTCTTGACTATATATGCCATTACTCTCTTGTATATCTATACTAGGTGTTATATCATCTGCATCGTCAATGCCATTTATAGCATACACCTTTATAGTATCTAATAAGCTACTAGTAAATTTTACATCAAATACTTCACCTAAGTTCTTTTGATTATTATGTTTCATCTAAGTGTACTCTCTATCATCCAATACTCAAGCATAAAAGCCATCACTTGATAGATACATACACCAGTTATTAACCATATATCTTCTCTATCAAGCATGGCAGTTACCTATATAAGTATAGTACCTAGGTCAGTTGTATTAGCTACTATTGTATCTAATTTACTATCCATACTATCTAGTTTAGTTTGTAAACTATCTCTTAATGCAACTATACCTGTATCTTCATCATTTAGTATAGCGATGATATCATCACCTTTAGCTAAACTTACAGTTTCACAATGATCTATTAAGTCTTTTAATTTACTTAATCCATATGTATCATCTTCTAGTAATGCTTTATTAGCATCTACAACTGCTTTAACTGCATCTACTTTATCAGCTACAGTACTATCATCATTACCAGCTGTAATAGCATCATAGATGTCTTTTAAGCCATATGAGTCATCAGCACTAACTGTATTACCATCAGCATCTACATACTCTAAACCTTGAAGCATAGCCTCAACACCATCAGTGTATCCTGTTAATGCACTAATAACACCGTCTCTATCAGAACCAGCATCTGTGATATCTTGTAGTAATTCTCTTAATGATACAACAGCATCATCATCAGTATCACTTAATAGACCTTTTAATTCAACTAATTTATCATCAACAGCTATAACTTTATCACTGATACCATTAACTGTTTCTTCATCTAATGTATCTACTTGTGTTTTAACTGCATCTAATGTAGTAACTAAAGCATCAACTACTTCTTTTACATCATCTATACTTGCATCATCAACTATTGTTAATGCACTCATAGTATTAACTCGTGCATCAGTACTTTCTATTAATACTGTATATACACCTTTACTTGGGTATGTAATAGGTAATCTATATACACCTGCACCATCTTCTTCAAATGAACCTTCTACATCAGTCCAATCTGTATCACCTTTTAACTTATATTTAGCACTAAAAGTGTCAGCTAGTCCAGTAAAATCCGGATTTAAATCTCTACCTATTAGGTATTCTATTCCTGCTTTTTTCATAGCATTCTCCAATGTTTATGTCATATATTTATAGTCTATGCCTAGACTAACATACTTCCATTGTCTACGGATTGTACATATGTCTGGGTTTCAGCTACTTCACTACCAACAGCTAACATTAGCTCCATTTGAGTTTCACTTATAGTGTTAACTTTACTTATTAATAGATCAGTACTAACACTATTACATTCACATACATCGTCCTTACAGCTATCTAGCATAGCTTGTATCCTATCGTAGTCTACAGCTTCACTTCCACTACTAGTAGCTACACAGGCAGGTATAACTACATTTACATCTATTATGTTACTAGTTATCTCAAAACAAAATTCAAAGTCTATATCATCTATTACACCTTTCATTTTGTACCTAGTGAAGTATTCTATGTCATCTTCACCTATCTGTCTAGCAGTCATTAGTTCAACATAAATTTTACCATCTGTATCACTAGTACCAGACCAGATTTCATTATCTTCAGTATCTAGCACTTGTATATCTAATCCATCCATAACATCACCATTGATGTCACATAGTACAGGATTATAGATATACTTTACATATACATCACTCTTATCATCTTTAGTGTATCTTTGTAACCCATCTAGTATCTCACTACCAACAAATTCAAGATATCCTTTCTCATCACCAGCTTCTTCTGTATATATTAGATTTTCATATCCACTAAATACACCACCATCTATTCTCATATAAGGAGCTAATTGAGGGTTCCAATATATGGCAGCTTCTTCACTTGTACCATCAGTACTACCTACTGATATATTTCTATACTCTGCTAATCTACCTTTAGGACTAAGTACTCCATATCTACCATTACTTTTCTCTATAGTAATATTACGAACTATACTAGTTTCTCCTTGTATACGTCCATAGCCATTTACAATACAATCAACTATTTTTACTTCTTGATCTTCACCTCTGAACCAACTCCAGAATGTCCACATATCTATAGTACACCCATATAGGTATAGATCACCACTAATGTCTGTTGATCTACCGTTACCATCAGTGTCAGCACCCCCACCAAAACCATAGTACTTAGTTAAGTTTTTACCTATTAGTGTACACCCATTTACAGTAGTACCATTATCTCGTAGTTCACCTAGTTGTAGTTTACTTCCTTTATGTACTTGGAAATACTCTCCATCTGCTTTTATTACCACACCAGCATCGATTAGTTCAGCTTCTCCTGTACAATCTTTGTTACCTATAAATATTGATTTTTTAATATGATATATATTGTCTGTTAGTTCTTGTGCATACTCATTATCTAGGGCATCACATATGTCTTTAGTAGAGTAGGTACCGTCAGTTACTATTATTATATCGTCTTCTACACTGATACCCATATACCTCTCCTAATAATCTACTACCAAATACTTAAGTTCCTCACCAGTATACTGTTGTACTAAATCTACAAACTCATCTATATTATTGTTTTCTTTACTAGTTAATATAAACATAACATCTGTAGCTAGTATCTCTTCAACTGTCATTTCTGTTTCTGTATTACTGTCCATAGTTGTTATACTATCTCTATTTTCTTTTGGTAGTTTATTATAGCAAAATTTATTTATAAATACAAATGTAGGTTGTTGGTATACTCTATGTAACTTAGCTTTTAAGTAATTATCTACCTGTATATCAAGTGATCCTTTAATACTTTTATCTGTATACATATCTATGGTTAATGTCATTTCTTTTCCTTTATAAACTTACTCATACACTCCGAAGAGTGTATTGGTAAGGTTATTCTTGTGCTTCTGTATGTTGTGTCATTTGGAAGTCTGATAGTACCATACCCTCTAACCAGTTGTCATTCATAGGTATGTAGAATCTGCTACAACCAGTATCCCAACCAGTATCTTCTAAAGTTACTTCTTCATCTCCGTATTTAATGTATACGTTTTTCTTACCATCTGAAGTAACGTATGCATCATATACTAAATGAGTAGACTCTTTTACTAAAGCTAAATCAGTATGTACAAGAACAGTATCCCCTGAACCTTTTTCAGCATCAAGAGTTAATTTTCCATCATCTATATATAAAGTTATACCATTTGTTTCATAACTCTCTTTTCCTGCGTAGTACACACCAAAGATATAACCACTTTTATCATCACTAGTTACTTCTAGGTCGCATTCCACTCTATACCCATAAGCAAACGAGTCACTATAATCTTTTACGAATACATCGTCAACACCATCTTCCCATTTTTCACAGTATAATGTACACGCAGCAGCCTTTGCACCAGCTTCAGCATCACCTACATGAACTACTGCAGCACTATCTGTAGCACCTATTAAACTTATACTATTACCGTCTTCATCTGTACTTGTAAATATACTAGCACCTATTGTAGCTGGAGAATTACCCCATCTATAATCAATAACAGTAACAAGAGGTATTTTAGTATCATCTTCTTCGAACATTTTATCAGCTTTAGCTTGGGCTATGTTCAGTGCTGTAACATAATCAGGTAGATCTGTATTAGCTGTAATTGTGATCTCATATGTTTTAACCATATCATCGTCCATTGTTAAGAACGATTGTTCAGCTAATGGTCTCATAGCTAGTTCCATACTTGGAGCACCCATAAACTCTTGATTCTCAGCAGTAGTATGAATAACTAGTTGATGATCTGGAACACAATAAGTCATAACTTTACATAGTACACTATCACCATGCATTGTTTGACATTTTTCTGATACCATGTCCATCTTTGTTTCTTTAAACTCTTGACTTGTTAAATCATATTCTACATTAAATGCTTTTTTTACTTTTTTCATTATTTATCCTTTTAGTTATATAATAGGTTTTAACCCACTATACAAATACCTATAGTATCTCTATAGTGGGTAATAGACAAGGTTTCCCAAGTCTATTATCAACAGTCAGACTATACAGCCTCACCGTCTCCGTCACCACCACAGTCTTTATCACCTAATCCAAGAGCACCTCTGAATTTATTGTGAACACCACAAATATCCATTGAAGCAGCTTTTAAATCATTTGAATCAGAGTAAGCTTTTAAATCATCAATTGCAGCTTGAAGATCATCAATTTGTTTTTGAGCTTGTGCACTTAATGCAGACTCTAAATCAGATGTTCTAGTAACGATACCTTTAACTAGGTTATCATCTTCATCTGTTGTATCATTTAAGATATCTTCATTAACTTTAACTCTATCACCTAATGCAACTTCAGCGTCTGTAGCTCTAGTTACTTCAGCAGCGATTGAATCACTTAACTCAGTTTTAGCAGCAGCTAGTGCATCTGCAGCAGCAGTTTTATTAGCAACAACTCTATCATCTAAATCAGATACAGTAGACTCTATAGCAGCTTTGTTATCAGCAACTACAGCATCAGTAGCAGCTTTAGCATCAGCAACTTGTTTAGCAACTGAACCTTCAGTCTCAGCATCACCTTTAAGTGTAGCTAAATCACCTTCGTTTACTGTGATTCTATCAGATAGTGCATCAGTAACTTCATTTGACTCACCAGCAGCTTGTGCTATTTTGTAGTCAACTGAACCTTCAGTTTGATCATCAGCATTTAGTAAATCAATAGATGATTTATTTGTAGATGTAGCAGCTTCAGTAGCATCCATTCTATCACTTAAATCACTGATATCTCCACCAGTAGCATCTTTGATAGCTTTTGCAACAGAACCTTCTGTTTCGTCATCACCATTTAATACAGCGATTGCACCTGTGTTAGCATCTATACCATCTTGTAATCCACTTCTTGTAGATTCAATATCAGCAGCAATGTCAGCTCTTACAGCATCATCAGCAACTTTAATAGCTTTAGCCATAGAACCATCAGTATCTACGTCACCATTAATTGTATTGATTGCTTCTTCAGCAGAACCCATTCTAGTTACTAAACCATCAACACCAGCTTGAGCAGTTATTGTTTCAGCTTGAACTTCATTGATTGCACCAACTAATGAATCTTTATCATCTGTAGATAAGTCTGCAAGTTTACCACTTACTGATTTAGCTCTGATAGCTTCTTGTTCAACTGAGTATGCTACAGAACCTTCTGTATCAACATCTGCAGTTAATGTAGCTATAGCAGCTTCATCATCTGTAACTCTACCTTCTACTGCTGTGAATCTATCTTCAGTAGTAGTTTTGTAATCACTTATACCAGATTTGATATCATTGATTGCAGATTCATTAGCATTACCTTTTGAAGTAGCATTATCAACATCTGTTCTTAATCCAGCTTCAACACCTTTTGCTCTATCTGACTCAGTAACGATTTGTGATTGATTATCATTAATCATATTTAGAATATTTTGTAATACTCCATCATCATCACTTAGTACTTTATTAATTGCAATAAGCTTCTCTGCTATTGTTTCAACATCATCTTCTGCATCAATTACATCAATTGCATCTAATCTTGCAATTACTGCTGATTGAGCCTCATTATATGTTGTTAGGTCTAAGAAACCACCTTCTACGTATTCTTTTACAGAAAGCCCCATAGACTCTGCTAAATCACTCAATGCCTTTTCTAAATCATCCGAAGTCACGTTATCAGCCATGTTAAATCCTTTTCTTGTTTTATAAATTATTAGGGTTTAAGCTATCATATTCTGTTTTGAACATCCACTTAAAACCACCTGTACTTAAGCTTTTATATTGTTTACCAACAGGGTTGGTTGTACAATCGCCTCTACATACTTTAGATATTCTAGCATGGTTTATACCAGTTTGACGCATAGCTTCTTTTTGAGAGTAGAACTCTGCAATAAAGTTACCATCCATATCTAGTTGAACCACAGCCTTACTATCTTTATTATTGCTGCCATTTTTACGAGAGTCGTGGCCCTTTTGCTTGTTTTCTATCCATGTCATCAGTTGAATATTATCAAATGAATAACCTTTATAGTCATCAAGCCTATCTATCGACGGTCTCAACTTAGTGTTATAGTCAGACTTTACCCAATTATCATATAGATTCTTGAATTCTTTTTGACCTTTGCACCAAGATTGTAATTCCTCAAGTGTATATTCTACAGTACCTACTTGATTTCTATGTTTACTAGATTTTTTCTGTTGATTAAATAATTCTCTAACTAACCCATCTACACTTCTAGTATACATTTTTTTGCATTCTTTACATACAGCCTCTATACCGAATTTACCTTTCTTTGCTTTTGCAAATTTATCAAATGTCAATTCTTGTTTACATTTTGTACATATTTTGATATTCACGGCAACTCCTTAACTTATTGTAGAAAGTATACCATAGTTATTCTTCAAGTTACCTTTATCTGTACCCCAAAGTTTTTTGTATAAATCTGTACCACAACCTTCATGTAGTAGTTTACAAGTTAAAGATTGTTTAGGCTCAAATGCTAAGTCTATCATAACATCTTCATTAACCACCACAGTACTGCTGTATGATACACTAGTTATACTTAGTGCTACTAATATAGGGACCATACCTAGTTTAGTTAATACCTTGTTTAACCAAGGAGATCTTTTCTTATTAGTTGTAATATTTGATTTTTTTAGAAAGTATTCAACTAACTCATCAGTTTCTTTACCTATAGTCTCTAACTTAAGTTTATAGAACTTCTCTTGCCCTATAAGTACAGTTAACCTATCTTTTTTTAATCTTTCATCTACTGATTTACCTATAGATTCAAATAGTTCTTCTGCTTGTTGTTGAGTCAAGGTTGTTCTCCTTTTATAAATTATATGTAATTATATACTAATCCTTCTTAATTTTTGCTTGATATCTTTCTGTATTTAAATGATAATTCAAATACGGTTTTACCAGGTATACTACTAACAAGACGTATATCCCCTCCATAGGCTTTCATTATGTGTTTGTTAATATACATACCATTACCACCTACATAGTTTTTATCTTTCTTACTACTTACATTTTCATCAAATAAAGTATTCCTAACTTCTGCAGGTACACCATTACCATTATCTATAATATATAACCCGATAGTATCCCCTTTTAGTTTACCTAGTACTATTTTTATTTCACTAGCTTTAGCCTCTATACTATTCTTTATATGGTTTAGTAATCTACCATGAAGGTCAATATTACTAATACCTTTAGCTTCATAACTAAGTAGTTTTTCATCTATAGTAGTTTTTACATTAGGTGAACCTAGTGTAGCGAAATCAAATGATTTTTGTATAACCTCATATAATGTTCTATGATCGCTATTATGCTTAAAGTGTTTTATACCTTGTAACTTCTTTGTTATAGTTTCTATCTGATCACATGCATCAAATATATATTCAAAATCATTGTTTATTATCTCTTTACCCATACATGTTCTATTAACTTTTTCCAATGCAAGTCGAGCTTTATTATTTATTACACTTAATGCATTGTTAACTTCATGATTAAGATTTTCACTAAACATTATAATACCTCTTAACTCAACACTGTACTCATTCATTCTATTTTTAATTATATCATGTTTTCTTTTTCCATCATTAAGTACAATAACCATATAGAGTATAAACAACACATATATAGGGCTACTAACCATAATTGTTCTTATATTATTACCTGTAATGATAAATATGTTTTTAAAAATTATTCTATCCTTACCAGCTCTAACACCAACCATCATTGTATTTAGATCTATGTATACTTTATTATCAAGTATTGCTTTCCATGTAGGAATAACCTCTTCTTTAGATATAACATAACCTTTATCAAAAGTCTTTTTTACAAATTTATAGCTATCTATCTTAATAACATATTTACAGTTAAATAGTTTTACACACTCTCTCCTAGTTATCTCTTTACCTTTATTGTATTGTAAATAGTAGTACTTCTGTGAATTAAGTAGTTTATACATGTTATTAACTACTTGCTCCACAAGCGTCATAACAATTGTGAATGCTATAATTATTATTATCTTATGTATTAACATATCTAATGAACTCTATACTGATATAACGATAAGTAAGATTACTAGAAGAGAAAGTACAGGTATAATAAATACCCTAAGTGTAGTTATTATCTCATCTGTTTGTGCACCACAACCAAGTATGTAATGATCATTATCTATAGAACAAGCTAGGTATAGATAATTAACTATTTCTTCACTATCATCAAATGTCCACTTTAATGTCCCTCTAGGAGGTTCATTTCTCATTATATAAGATGCTTGTTTACACGTATCTGGTTTTGTAAATAACTTACACACACCTTCTTTGGTAAGGAAAGCTTTATTACTATCAGATACACTACAATCTTGAGAAGCATCCCATACTATTTTAGCATCACTTTTACGTATAACAAACATATCTCCAGTTTGACCAATTGATCTAACATTCTTTGCACATATATTCATAACTTCAACTATTTGCTTTTCGTCAACATTACTAATATCACATCTTGTTAGTTTCTTAGCACATTTAGATACACTGTTAAGATTTAGTATATTCTGACTACTAGCTATATTCTCTACTACCATTTTACCTGTTACGTACCCAACAAAGATTATAAAGATAACAAGAAGTGAAAGTAACGTTGTTTTTAAACTACCTGGCATTATCTGCTCCTTTTAATATTTAATTTACTAATGATGCTCTCTATATCTTGTTTTGAAAATTTACTAGCTTTATAGATTATCTTATTTTCTATATCATTACCTCTATTAGTTTTATTATACTTTACTATTAAAGCATTGATAGTTTTCAACTGTTTATTCATATTATTACTTGTATAGAATAGATACTCTGTTTCACTATTCTTTTCCATTAGTATTTTATATATATCTACTCCATCGTATACAACATTCTTTCCACCTAGTCTTCTTATTCCACCTAGGGTTATATCTAGTATAGCATAGTCTACACCTATACCAGTCTTATCTAACATCTCTTCCAATATAAAACCTGCATACTCACTAGTAAATGTTATGATGTTAATATCCTCACCTATCTCTCTATACAGGTCATCTGCTAGAAATGATGCTGAACCTCTGTTATCATCTACAATTATTAGAGTTTTTCTATTAGCATGGTAACTATTAACAAATGCTATATTATCCATTATACACGGATTACAATTACCTATCTTCTGCAGATTACAATCTGCACATATCAAAGGCTTGTCATCAGGTTCCAATGTTTCTTCCTCAAGGTTGTACTCTATTATACTTTCAGATTCCTCTTTGTTAAATAACTTTTTTATAAAATTAAACATACTCATCTTAATATACCTTTTAATAATTCTTTTAAACCGCCACTTCTAAATAACTCTATTGTCTGATCTGGCATAGTAATAAATATACCAAGTATACCAAGTATAACAATCAAAGCTAGTATGGTTTTTAACCCCGTTATTTTTTCTATTATACCCCATCCTTTAGATACAACTTTCTTAGGCGTTATTCTTCTGTTTTCTATTTCATCTAAACCTGCAACAACTTCTTTTTTAATATTTAGCATCTCTTCAAGTATATCTACTATAGCGTTTGTTATATGTATTTGTTTTGTATTAAGTACATCATTTGCATGGATAACGAATCTAACTACATCTTTATTCTCATCTGTTTTTATGTCTATTGCAAAATCACTTATTTCACTCTGACCGACAACTGTAAGTGCACGTATTTGATCTTTAAAGTCTTTTGACATCTTATTTATTTTAGTTTCTATTTCAGTATACTTACTCATCTTACTACCCTTTAAACATTGTAATTGCAGTTAATATACCAGCAATAGAACCTACGCTAAGTATTATAGCACTTGCACATATTATGGTTCTTCTTTGTTCTTTCTTATATAGTATATTTTCTATTTCATTTATATGATTTACTGATTCATTAAAACGAGATAGTGTACCATTAAGTATCTCTAAGGTACCATCCATCATCTTCATTGTTATTTGCAGCTGTTGTAATTCAGACTCTAATTTAGCAATTCTTTTATCCATTATATCTACCTGTGTTAAATATTCGTTATTTTATAAATCATTATAGGCTAATTTATATTACATTCAGCTTACATACTTTAGACTTATTATTTTAGTTGAAAATGTGGAGCATCATAACCAGTACCTATGTTATAACCTATTCCCCATTCTATATCAACATCATGCAATCTAGCTGCCCTTAGCATTGCTCTACCTATTTCTAACCATTCTCTACTGTTAGTTAACGACCATAGTAGTTTACCATCTTTATATGGAGCTATATCTATAGCTTCTCCCAATTGATGTGAGCTTATATTTTTATAACCATCTAACTCACTCATACCTTTTTCATACAACTCTAGCTGTCTCTCAGGTGTACGTAATCCTTCTACTATTGTAAAGTCTTGTTTACTTATGTTAATAGCTGTCTTTGCAACTTCAACTAATTTATTATCTACTCCTACCAGCCTACTTAAGCTAGTCTTACCAAATCTATAACCCATATCTAATCCTTATCTATTGTTGTGTTGAAGTGTTCTTTTAACACCCAACTAAAGCTTCCGAATAACTTATCGTCTATTTCTCTGAATTCTGTTTTTCCGTCTATATTACCTGCATCTACTGGCTTACCAAAAGTAAGAAGCTTCTTCTCAATACCCATAGCATTTTTTGTTTTAATCATATAATGTATTTTATACTTTAGTCCAGCTTTTCTAGCTACCTCTCTAATACGCTTATCACCATGTATAGATTTAATCCTGTCAGGTAACTTTTTAAAAGTACTTATTATTTTACCATTCCCTGGTGACTTATTATTTAAAATATCTTCATGTAAAATCATTTTTATCCTTCTAAGTATGAACTAATATTAATCTTTATCTATAGATTCAGAAAAATGCTTGCCAGTAATCATTGTAAGCGCTCCGAAGATTGCACCTACTACTACTTGTAATGTAGTTGAGTTTACATCTTTTAAACTAATTATATACTCAGCACTAGTTACTCTATACGCTAGGTACATTATGAAACCTAGTACTATGTATCTTACAGTTAATTTTATATCTTGCTTTTTCATTTGTATAACTTCCTTATATTGTATGTGCATCCTAATAATGCTTTAACTACATCTCTATCATACAGTTTACCACTGTTTTCAATGAAATGTTTATCTACTTCTTCAGTATCCCAACTATCCTTATAACATCTTTTGCTACTTAATGCATCGTACACATCAGCTACAGCTATTATTTTAGCATGAATAGGTATAGCACGCCCTTTGAGTCCTCCAGGGTAACCTTCTCCTGACTCTCTTTCATGATGATACATTATTGCTTTTGATATAGCTATCACTAGGTTAGTGTCCATACTATCTGATACATTACGTATGAATAGTTCTGAGCTATTATGACTATGTTGCTTAACGTGTTTATACTCTTCCTCGGTAAGCCTTCTTTCTGCATTCAGTACATCCTGATCTAGTTGTATCTTACCTATGTCATGTATACCTGCAGCTATACTAACTACCATTAGATCATAATCATCTAACATCATAATACTAGCTAATAACGTAGCTATGCAATTAACATTATGTAGATGTAACTTATCTGCTTCATCCATCTTATCTTCAATAAGTTTATTTATGACTTTCATTATTGTCTGCCTTATTATACTCATCTACTTGATACTCATAGAAACCTATTACCCCTCTAAGTACTTTACTTACTTCTAACACAACTGGTGTACATTTAGTTCTAGTTTCCACACTATCTACTTCTACATACACACTACCTTCTGGTAGATCTATTTTCTGCATTTCAAATCTTTGACGTACTGCAGGAGTTGCTTCAGTACCACATCCACTAATAGTAAATACGTAAGCTATTGATATTAACACTAGAGCTATTCTTGTCATAGTTAATCTTCTCCTCTATAGATTGTTTCTTAGTAAGCATCTTTACATTAAATGCAACTTTCTTAACTTTATCTTCTAGATAAGCTTTCTGGTTGACTAGTTTATTCTCAAGATCAGCTATCTCTTTATCCTTAGCTTGTACATCTATATATAAGAAACTCATAATAGAAATAACTAATCCGTATAGTATTACTGTATTCATGATAACCTCTTAGGTCTGCTAACAAGTAGTACACTTTCCAGTGCTTCTGCATAGGCATTAGCTTTACTTTCAGCTGCAGTAGCTCTAGCCATATACTCCATACCTTGTGCAAAGTTATTTATTTCTACTTCTTTTAACTCGCAGTACTTGTCATACCAGTACATAGCTATTTCGCCTATATCCATATCAGCTACAATAGGAGTTCCTATCTCATTACTATAAGCTCTAATAGCTTTACTATACTTAATTATATTACTCATGTATTAACCTTGCTTTTCTTATACCTATCTTCTCAGTAGAGCATTTATCTGTCATATACTTATGAACTTCACCAGTTAGATATATTCTGTAAGAGTCTCTATCTTTTGGTAACATAGCTAATTTCGCCCAATCTTCTTGTCCTATAGTAACCCATACATATTCAATGTATGTGCCATCTACTACTACATCAGTAAGTAGTATAGGTTTTGGTTCTGTCTTTACGCTACCTCTAAAAGTAGTTTCTCCATTGAAATTAACTTCTTTATATACTTTACTATATAACTCAACTCTTTTAATACTAGAGAACTTATCTGCTATTTGTTTATCTCTTTTAGCAAAGTCTTTACCTCTATATCTACGTTGACTTTCCATCTTCTTATTACGTTTGTTAGAGTTTCTTCTACTATGTACCTTCACACCAACTCCTGTTCATTATAGTTACAATCTTTACATTCCCAAAGTATGTTATCTACAGCTGGACCGTTTCTATCGCCTATGTAACCTACTGTAGTCATTGTACCACCACACTCAGGACAAGGTTTAGTGCTTCTTATAAGCATACTACTTATACCTATAAATACAATTATCATAGATACTATTATCAGTATATTACCCATAAGATCCATTATTAATAACCACCATCTTCTAATATAGTTTGTATTATATCTCTTACTTCATCTATTTCCATAGGTGATAGTGTTATACCCTTACGTTCTAACACATTATCAATTATATCTGCACATTCATCAGCTATTTCATCCATTAAATTATCCTTTTAAATTTTTAATAATTATATAACAATAAGTTTTAAGTTTTGATTAATACTGTTTTTAAAAGTAGTTTTTCATTATATATTATATCTTTCCCAAGAATAAGTATCTTTACATTATTTTGAATAGACGCTAAATGTATTTTCTCAGTATCTCTACCTATAAGTAATTTATTTTTAGGATCAAGATACACATCTATACTAGGTAAGTAAAAATCTGGATAATACTTTCTATTTTTACCTAAAGAATCTCTATACTTTAAATAAGATGGCCTGACCCATTTTATGTTATTACGATCAAGAACTTTTGCACATTCAAGTTCATAGGAAGATTGCAGATAAACATTATTACCAAACGAGTCTGTAACATATGCACCATTTGATCTTACAGAGTTTTCTCTATACCCTCCTACTGTTTCATGGTAGCATTTATCCGAACAGCATTTTTTATCTTTTCTTTTGTATAGAAAATCTTTTCCACATTTTTTACATTTGCATAAATACAATTTGCAATACTTTGGTCTACGCTTGGTACTTTTATTTCCTATAAAATTAAGATGACTCATATTTGATACTGCGGCAATACTAATTTTAGCTTTCGTCTCTTTACTTAATTTTCTTCTTTTATTATTAAAAGCAGCACTACAACTATGACTGCAAAATTTATCGTTTTTAGTATCTTTACCACAATTAACACACTGTGTTATTCTTCGTTTATGCGATTTTGAGTTTATTACACACTCTCTTGAACAGAATTTAGCAATCTGTGTTCTCTTGGGTGTAAAGAATTCTTTATTGCAGTGTTTGCAACTTGTTTTGATTGCCCTTCTTCTTCGTCCATTTGGCTGAATTAACCATATTCCTTTTTCGTCTTCTGCGAATTCCATCTTATATACCTTTTAGTTTATTTGTATAAGTATATCTTAATGGCGCTTAATGTAAACTTTTGAGCTGGCACAGCTGACGGGTTATGATCCCGCTACCTTTCGCGTGACAGGCGAACGCTCTTCCGATTGAGCTACAGCTGTATGTATTAGCCTATATGGAGTGGTGCCCTACCAATTGAGCTACTACCTCGTATATTATTTAAATGGTGGACCATATCAGAGTCGAACTGATCGCTTTCTACGTGCAAGGCAGATACTCTACCAAATGAGTTAATGGCCCTTTATTTAAATTACACGTATTATAACTGCATGTACCTTACATACAGCTTATATACCCCATCCCTCTTCTTCATACTGGATTTTATTCTCTGTATACATACTTTATATTGATTATCACCCCGTATAAATGACTCGATTAGTGTTATCACGGATATTACTTCATCTCTACTATCTAGAGTTCTGAATCTAGTGTCATACCACACACATCTTGATATATTATAGCTATCTTATTCTTAGCTTCTTGTGCCAAGCTTAGTTTACTGTCTATCTGCTCTTTAACTCTCAGCAGTTCATCTATTTCATCTTGTTCTAGTGACATCTATTCTCCTATTAGTTTATCCATCCAGTCTTCCCAACTGAATACTCTATCACTACCTATTCTATCATACTTTGGTTTATACTTCCATCTATCTAGTACTTTCATTACTGCCCAGTATTCATCTATGTATGCTTCTCTACTACATCCTACTATGCATCTAATCCTAGTATCCTTCCACTCATTGTCTGCCGCTGTCTGCAATCCATCTATATCTTCTGTATGCATCAGCATCACTTTTCCAGTGTAACCTTTACTACCATACAACTTGTATGCTACTATATGTCCTTTCTCATGTGTCATTGGTATATACCTAGTGGCAAGTAGCTCAGCATTATACTCAGCTATCTCTTCTTCATTATAGCACCAATCGGGTAAACGTTCTAACATGAGGTACTCCAAGGGTAAGTAAATCTAACTGATCTGTTTAGGTTAGCTACACCCCAATTTTCTGCATCTATAATATCATAGTCATAACCTATTGAATCTGGATTGTACCATGAGTATATTTCTTCTGATACCTCTTCAGGTAAAGCACCTATGTTATCTTCATATGTATAACTAATTCTTGTTTGTACTGCTGACACATACCAACCTAGCCATATCTTTTCATCATTACTAGTTATTTTTGGTAACCAAGCAAATTTTAATTTTAGTTCTATATTCATCTATTTTCTCCTATCGCATCTAGATCGAAGTACTGATCTGTACCTACTTCTTCCATCTTACCTATTCTAGCTTCACATACTTCTTTCTCTTCTTCCCAGAACCTAATAAGTTCTTCCTGTGTAAGTACTGCAATCTTTTCCATCTCATATGCATTGCTTATCAGATCTTCTATGTATGCACTCTTAGTCTTACCTTCTTTATCAGCTAACTCTGTTAACTGATTATTAGCTTCTTTATATATTGACAAGCCTATTTTAACTCTATCTTTTCTTGGTCTTCCTACTGGTCTTTTCATTATTTCTCCATTACTTCTTTTATTATTTTTTGTACCCCATACGCTATAAACTCTTCATCCTGTATATCATGCAGATTTGCTATATACATCATTGCATGGTATGCTTCATGAGCTAATACAGATACTTCACCATTGTAGTATATAACTATCCTTATTTGTCCATCTGGGGTTTCTATCTTTGTGGTTCTACCTCTGCTGTTAGTACCATCTACTTGACCTGCACAACCTATCCAATCATACTCTTTGATTATCTTATTGTACGTTTTTATCTTATCAGTAATCTCTACTCCATAGTTATTAAATACATCTATATACTTTTTCATTATTTCTCCTTATCTACTATTATATAATCTTTTTCTACCATTTTAATTATGTATACAACATCATCGCTACATAGTAGACTACCTCCTGGTTCATTACTTAACATCTCTATCAGGATATCGCTTATTTTATAGTTGTTATCATCTGATATTCCTAGAATTTATATGCTACTATTAATATTAATAGTAGCCTGTTTGTTTATGCTTCTAACAATATCGTACACAAGATCATTATCTCTAAATAATTCAGAGTATCCTGTATATTTATGTTTTGCTTCATATTTATAACCGAACGACTCTAATATCCTATGTATACTTTTTTCTATAGGTTCTGCTTTATTTACCTTTACTGTTGTCTTGTATTTAAGGTAAAAACTAACTCCTATAGGACTCCAACTATTACTAAGAGAGATCATTCTATGTTCAACTGCATTACTTATTCCTACTTTAATTAGATCTGTTTGTTGGTTATTACGCATAAGACCAAATATGTATAAATATTTAGGGTGGTAGTAAGAACTAGTTTGATTTTTACTTCTATTACGTCTAGAAACACTTCGTTCAATATCGTCACTGTAGTCTTTAAGTTTATAATTCATATCAACTTGATCCTTCTTAGAAAGCATACAATATAGGTTATTATCTACACATAGATTGAACAGTAGGTCATCTGGAATTGTATATACAGTAAACCCACAGTGACGTTCTTCTGGTAGATTGTATTTACTTAGCATTTCGCTAAACATTCTACGATTAATCCCTACTATACCTAAGTAATCTAGTATACCACTAACTGTCACTTTTATCTGATTCATGCTATTTCTCCTGGTAGTATGTAAATATATCTATTAGTATCTACTTTTACTTTATCTATTATTTTAGTTTCAAGCATATACTTAATCAATTCTTTTGTTTTATTTAATCCAAATTTCAATTTAGATTTAACTTCTATTTCTGCTTTAAGTAATGATGTCATCTCTGAATTTGTTACTATAGCTTTAGCTAATTGTATTTGGTTGTCTGTCCATTTACAAGGTTTATAAGATCCATTATAGCTTAAATCTTTAGCTATAGTATACTCCTTTATGATATCACCTGATTCATCTAGTGAGAAGCTAAACTTTGGTGATATATCAACTTCAACAGTTAGTTTATTATTTGTTCTTTTAACTTGTCTTAGTTGGTATAGGTTATCTACAGAATCCTGTATAACTGCACTACCTCTAAAATTAGACCAACCTTCTTTATCCTGTTTATTACTATGATGTATTACAATAACTGTAGCACCATTATCACAGTAACCACGTAGTTTATCCATAACAGTTCCCATATCCGTAGCTTTATTGATATCTGCTGACATTCTATTACACATACCTTGTAAAGCATCTACTACAATAACAGTACTGTGTAAATCTTTTTTACTTAAATAAGTATCTAGTTTGTTCATACTGTTTTCTGTATATACAGGAACTACTTTAATATTTTCCTTATGTTCTGTTAATAATGTTTTAAATAATGTAGTATTACGTCTTACAGCAGCATCATAATCTAACCATATAGCTTCTTTTATACTATTGTTACTTTTTAGTATAGTATCAACATGTGCAGCTATTAGTGTACTTTTACCTTGTCCACCTACTGAATGTATGCAAGTTAACATTCCATCAGGTACTAAATTTGTTAACATTTCTATATCTCCTAAAGACTCTAGGTAGTCTAATGTTATTACTTCTAATTTATCCTCTACTAATGTAGTTAGGTCATTCATCATGGCTACTTCTTTTTATTTTTTATAGTATCATAATATAATGACATACTTTTTCTAACTATTAGACTATTAGATTCATTTGTTATTTCTTTTATCATTTCTAATAATTCTAACTGTGAATCATTAAACCATAATACCTTCTTCTTACCTTGTTCCATATTAAACTCCTTAATTTGTTATGTTGTATTATAACATATGTATACTTATATGTACCTTATACATATGTATGCATATACAATTTATTAAATAGTTTAAATAGTTAAGTAAATAAGGGAAATAAAAATCAAATAGTTGTTAAATAGTTAGAGATAAAACCAAATAGTCTAAATAGTCCCTTAAATACTAAACTATTTAACGTCAGCAGTAATATTTAACAACTATTTAATATGAATCTACTTTAAACACTGAACTATTTAACTATTTGGTATACTAGAAGATGACTACTTTAGTCATCCTATTTGCCTCACTTTGCGGGCCTGTTCGACTATCGCTATTGTTGTAGTAAGTTATTATATAGTTTTTCTTTAGTTAGTAGTTCTATGAAGTTATCATAGTCTTTTCTTGTACACTCCTCTCTATAACTATTCTTATAGCTACAGTGGAATAGAACATGGTGATGTGAACATAGTGTAACCCCGTTATCTACATCATATCTTTTATCAGGATGATAGCTCCAGCAGTCTATGTGATGAGCAGTTCTACCTGCTCTACTACCACATATCGCACATCTTTTATCTCTACGTATTACTGCAGCTCTCCACTGTCTGTACTCTCTATCTCTACTTCGGGAAGACACAACCTAATTCCTCTGCCTTAGCTATGAATGTCTTATTTACATCTTCTAATATGTTATTAGCTGTACCTTCTGTTAATCCAGCACTATACATCATAGATATAAATGTATTATAATCTTCATCTATTGTATCTGTACTAGTCTTAGCTAGTATATCTTTTAACTCACTCTTTAAACTGAAACTCTCTTCTATGTCATGCCAAAAACCCATGTCTTATCCTTTTATATTATAATAATTGTTAGCACCAATGGTACAACTATTGTAGCTAATGCATCATACATATCTGGTGTATGTATACTACTATTGAAGTAGTCATATACTTCCTTACCTACTGCTATGATGGTTATACCTATTAATGCTTGTAGAGGTGAAATAACTAACAATAACATTAAATAAATGATAGTTCCATACATAGCATGCATTACTTTATCATTTAAACCTATATTTAATTTAGCTAGTATATATTCTATCACCCTGCTACCACCTGTCTTTGACCTATAGTATAACCTATTGCTTGTTTGAACAAGCCAGCTTTCTCTAGTATCTTATCTACTAGTTCAGACTTGTCACACCCTCTAGCTGCAACTATTCCATCTATTAATGGAGTACTAGCTGTATCATCAGCCTTGTATGCTATCGCCTCTGCTTCTTGTATATCCCAACTATCTCTCTCATATTGAGGATACTCAGTTAACAGGGCTTCAGCTTGTTTATTTACCTTAGCTAGTTCTAGTTCTTTCTTCTTAGCTGCTAGTGGACCATACCCCACTACTCCAGCTTCTAGTTCATCAGTAGTTAATCCTGTATATGGGTGTACTAGCTCTTCTGTATCTACTGTTGGGAACTCGTAGTCTGCTCTAGCTGGTTTATCTTCTGACTCATCAGCTTCGTAGTAGCTATCCTCTTCTTCAGTTGTCATCTCTCTCTGTACCTTAGCTGTTGACCAAGTGCTGTATGGTATGTAGTCCTCATCTAGCTCTGTAGTTACTTCTGAGTACTCATAGTCCTCTGCAGCTATCTCTGCTTCAATTCCAGCTGCTTCACACATCTCAGTGTAATCAGCATACTGTGCCTCTTTCTCTTCATCGTTAGCTACTCTTGTTTGGGGTACTGCTAACTCATATGCCTCTCTTAGTTCCTTATTGAACTTAGTTCTGTTTTGCTTCTCTAGCTCAACCTTTAGAAGCTTCTCAGCTGCCTTCAGGTTACCCTTATTGATTACTCTTGTTATTTGTGTCATCTTATTCTCCTACCATTATTCCGGTTCTTTTAATTCCACAATATGTTCTTACTGTGTTTCCGTTGTCGTCAAGTCGCGTACCTGATGTGAGTTGTTCGAATTGACTTGATTCTCCAAATCCGTTTCCATCCCATAGCTCAAATTCAGGGTAGTCACTCCCTGTAAAGTGCTTGATTGTACCATCAACGGCTATGTGGTAATCAGCCCATTCCCCCGCATCCCAGTTTACAGTATTATCTGTATTAAGGTATTTGAATACTCTATTATTGAACTCAGCGTTGTCAAAACCGGTCGCCATAAATAGTTTACCAGTAGTAAGTAGCGTATCCGTGTCAATAGCTAGAGCTAACACGTCACCTCCACTATCAGCATCAAAATCCCAAACCATCTCCTCACCCATAACCTGAACAACATACTCATCACCATCTAATCCAAGTGATATTAACGACTTAGAAGCTGGTGAGTTTGAAGATGATAGGTTGATTGTGTCGTGCTGTGGTGTTGACACGTTTTTCCATAAGATACTATTCTCCCATTGAGTACTTTGTATATACAACCAGTTAACAGTATAAGTATCACCATATACCCATTCTTTGTATATACTAGAGGGTGTATTACTATTACTAACTTCTGATATTGGTACATCTATTAGTAGGATATCACCAGGAATCAATGTATAATCAGTACCATTTTTAATATCAGATACTTTATATGTGTACATACCCACCTCACAATCCTCAACCACTTTACTCACTAATCCTTTACCATCATTTGTAGCTACTTTACCAGTTACGCAGTTAGTTAATCCTCCACCTTGATACCAAGAGTGACTACTGTTTGCTATAACCTTTGTAGGTGGTACTATTATAGGTTTTGGTGTTGATTGTTGTAGTGGTTGGTTTAGTGAGGTGTAAGGTATAATTGCAACTCGCTTAGGGCTTAAATTAGACCATGCTATAGTGTTTTGAATATTGCTACCCGCAACTACTGTATTAGAAAAAGTAAGACCGCTAGTATCTGTATATACCGCATCATAGATATCTACTGTTTTAGTGCTTAATTTGAAATCATCTTTTATACCATCTGGTATTAGGTTGCCACCAGTATCCGAAATCAACAACGGATTAAACCCTAAACTCAATCCTCTATCTAGTCTATTCATCCACGAATTTGGATACCTACCTATAACATACTCATACTTAGCTGTATCAGTAAAATCTTCAGCAGTCATATCTACATTATCCCTATCGTCAGTATCTAAGTATTGATACATCTTAGAATTGTCTATATCCCATACTAGAGCATTTTGTCTAAGTTCTGTACCTGAATCTGTTGAATCTGACTGTAGTGCTGTTGTGGTATCTATTGATTTATAACGTGATGGGTCACCTATACAATCTATAGTTAAATTTGTTCCAGCTGTTGTGAGTGCTTTGTTTGTTTTTGTGATTTTACTAGTATTGCCAAGGTTTGTATTTCCTACCCAAGGCAAACCATAATCACCAGATTCAGAAGATGTATATAATCGCTTAAGTCTTCCATTTGCTTTGGCAATAAGTATGGCTTTACCGTTGATATTAGAAAATTCTATAATTGTACCTTCTGGGAAATACATATAGTTTTTGTTTAATACGACTATATAATCATCAACACCAATAGCAACATACAGTCCTGAGCAATTAATATCATTATAGTTTCCTGAGTAAACAAGATCACCCACGGCAAGACACTCCACCCCACTACTCTCAGCATCATCATCAACACCTATCAGTAACTGCTCTTGCTCTTTTAGTAAGTCAGTAAGATTTGGTTTGATTGCATATGGTAGTTTTGATCTAATACCACCTAATCCATCGAAGTAAATTTTGTCGTAGAATTTGCTGTCTGGTCTACCATTATTTAATCCATTTACAATACTTGGATTAGCATATGTATCCGTATATAATATTGAGTCATAAATAGATTCAGCAGTATTAACTAATGAAGTATTATACCAATATCTATTATCTTTATCACCACTACCATCTAATTTTTCAGCATATGTAAGTGTCCCACCAGTAACCCCAAAGACTGGATGGTATGCATAATTTCCAAGTCTCGACACTAACCCACTCACAATAACTTCACCACTTATTACTTCTAACTCACCATTACTATTAATAACCTCTAAGTTACTAGCTTGACTCAATCCTTTATTCCAACTAAACCCATATGCTTCAGCTATCTCTTTGTTACTTGTTTGAGGAGCGAACGAATGTGTACCTTTGAATGTTTTGTAACCAGTTTTAGTAAGTAGTATAACATCTGTTCTAGTGATATAATCTATCTTTTGGAATTTAGATGTGTTCAGTTTATCACCTGCTGTTGTATCTGTTAAAGCTTGATATGTTTGTTCTATTGGTGTTACTGAGATGTTGTCTACTGTAGCCCCTGCATCACCTGCTGTTACTATTATATAGATGTTACTATTATTATTGGTATGGGTAGCTACTGTGTGCACTCCATTAGTAGTAACAGTCTTTGAAACAGACCCATCTGCAAATAACTGCACACTCTGGTTAGTCATATTTCCTAGAGTGAATGACACTATATAACCAAATCCCACATCAATTTGGTCCTTACCAGGGATGGCTTTGAGGGTTACAGAAGTATCTGCCGCAAGTACACCTACTTTAGCTGTATCATCGTGAGTCATAGCATCACCTGATAATAATTCCCAGTCACCTATACCATCAGTGAATGTGGCACTATCACCTGTCACCAACTCAGCACCATTACCTACATGAATGATATCCCCACTCTTATGTGACTCTTGTGTAGTTACTCCATTAACTGAATAGTCTAATAACTCATCATTACCATATATAGTGAACTTATCACTAAACACAAATTCATCTGTTACATCTTCCAGTGCTTGTAGCCTTTGTGGTACAGCTTTGACTGAGATGTTGTCTAAGCTAAAGGTACTCTCACCACCCATACTCAGTAGTATGTCCCCCGTAGATGAGGCAGTGAATACTGTAGTATAGGTACCTACCGACTTAATGTTCGATAGTACATATGCCCCACTAGCCCCTTCTTTGATGTAGAAACTACCTTTAGTAAATGAGGTAACGTTTATCGATAGCACATAACTAACCCCTAACTGTAGTCCTATATCCTGGAGGGTATCATGTGTAGAATCCGTACAACTAAGTACACCATCAGTAATTTCCCAATCAGCCCCTAGGGCCCAAGCACTATCATCATCAAACGTACCATTAACAACCAACTCACTACCCTCAACCGCTTGTATCACTTCACCTTTATTAGCTGTTGCTGTAAATACATCTTGGTCTAAAGTCAATGTTGTTTCTAGTTGAGGAGCAAATGGTGCATCAGGCAATCTTATTGTACCATCAGTTCTTTCTATTAACCCATCACTAAATCTTATTGGATCTAAAGTCTTATCTATAAGCGTATTTGGTATATCAGTTGATTCCCATCTACCTTTCTTTGGTACTCTTTTAGTATACCCATAACCATTGAACTGTGCATCCAGTATCATGTCTCTATCTTCTGTAGCTTCTGTTACTCCTGTTGGTGTAGCACTACTTTCTAATACTGCTTTTACTGTATCTGTAGCACCTATTATTCCACTATCATCCCTCTTAGTGAATTCCTTTGGTTTACCTTCATAGTTCTTAACTATTACTTTACTTCCATTTGGTATATTTGCTAATCCTACTGAGTTCTCATCTTCGAACTCATATATAGGTTTTCTACGATATGCCATCATGTCTCCTTGTCGGGACTATCTCCCAGTTTATTTCCAAGTTTCCTTAGTTGGTTGTATTGTATCTAATTATTGATTGATTATTGCTGAACCCAGGAAGGGTTTAGCTTATCCGTTATGAGCTATAACGTATACTTGTTCATTTTCTTTTACATCTTGTACTGTTACTGTAGTATCAGTTCTAGTATAACCATCTGTATCTAATGGATATCCTTCTAACATAACTGTTAATGGCTCACCATCAGTATTACCTATAGTAACTTCTAGATCTCCATCTTCTGTAGCTACAACTAATACAGATGTAGTTTTTAACTCTGTTACTCTATCATTTACTACTTTTACTTTAGTATCTACTGATCCTGAAATAGTATCATCACCGTTCAGCGTAACAATAGCTTCATTTAATATTTTACCTTGGTTAGCACTTAATGGTTTATCTGTATCTGTATGAGTTAGGTCATCTATTACATTAGCTATATCTACTTTTAGGTCTAAAGCGTCTTGTTGTGCTGTACTTACTGGTTTATCTACATCCGCAGTATTGTCTACAGCATCTAATCCTACTTGAGCTTTAGTAACACCATGAGGGTTGTCTGTGCTATCTAACTTGTCACTCTTAGTTTGAGTAAAGTTGATTTCACTTAATTCACCATCTTTAACACTTAATAAACGTACTAAGTTATTATCAGAAATAGCATTTTCTATAGTTGTATCAGCTTCTATAGCTCCTGTTTTTATAAATTGAGTATATTTACCATTATAGTCAATAACTACTACCATAGCACTCGTAGGTATAAGGTCTAACCCAGTGCTATCTTTTGTTTTAAATTCATATAATAATTTACGTCTATAGCTCATAATCTATCTCCTACCATTCAGTGCATTTATTTTTATACTTAGTTACTGTTTCATATTGTTCATTACCATCATCATCTAGTATAGCATCACCATTTTCATCCACTATTAACTGTTCTACTTCATATGGAAATTTCTCATAAGCTATACAATCTTCTATATTATCTATAGCTTGTACTTCCGCTTCTCTAGTCCACTTAGTTTGGTACATAGCTAAACCATACTCTTTAATCTTCTGTATTACTATTGCATATCCATCAGTATCTATACTGTTAGTATTACCATCTATATCTTTTATGAACTCTATACCTAACTCTGCACCTATTTGGAATCTTTGTAGGTCAGCTAACCCACCATCTACTTTATATCCTAGCCCTGTATCTACCACTGGTCTTTCACCAAACTTCTTGAACGATTCACTTATACTAGATAACATTCTTTTCTTTATATTATCCAATGGTAATTCTATCTTTTCTATTGTTTTAACTGCTTTACCATCTACTATCTCCCAACTTACTGGACCTTCTTTATAGTATTTCTTATCTATTGCTGGACTACTAGTTACTCTATAGTATCCTGCTTGATTTAGTTGACTCTCACTCATCTTCTTTGAGTATCTATTGATACCATCTACTCTAATCATAGATGGTACTTCTTCTATCTTACCTGTTCCGTTGTTATATAATTTCATTATTCAAATTCTCCCTTTTCTGTATTGTATATTGTTGTAATTTCTTCTGGACTTAGTACTCTATTGTAAATACGTACGTTTGATATCTTTCCGTTAGCGAAACCTGTAGCACCACTGTCATCTATAGCACCTATCATACATTTGTCTTCATCTGTAGCTTTAAAAGTTACATCCGCAGTATCTGAATAAGTATCACCAACATAAAATGTCATTGTTGAAGCATCAGCGTCTACAACCACACAAGCAAAATACCAAATATCTGATGCTGGTGAGATACCTGAATCAATAGTAGCAGATTCTCCTTGAACAGCCCATCTAGCACTAGCAACTAAATTATCTCCAGACATCTGTATAGACTCTCCTATATCATCACTAGTGCTTGAGTTATCTTTATTTGTTATAAAATAATGGGTATTAGTATCTACAGTTTTTAACCAACAGCACATACTTCTACTGGTATCCTGTGTGATATTAGGGAGTTTTATATAATCACCATCTCCATCAAAACTAGCACTAACTCCATCATAACTTACATCACCATTATCAGTTCCATCTAACTGATTAACCCAATGATCATTACTGTTATCTTTTAGCGGATAATAAGCTACCAATCCTCTATCTACTACTATATTTCTAGTTACTTTCTCGTAGTTGTATATAGTAGATATTTCATCTTCTGTTAAAGCTCTGTTGTAGATTCGTACATTTTTGATATAAACATCATCATCAGAACTATCATTACTAGGGCCACCACCCATTATATATAAATCCCTTTCTTCAATAGGTAATGATGTTATATTACCTGTATATATTCCATCTGCATATACATCTACATTATCTGTTTTACACACAAATACTAGATAAGTCCATTCTTTTATATCGGTATATGCACCTGTAAGTTTATCTGATATGGTCCAACTACCATCATTATAAGCAGTTATAATTGAACCTTGTTCATCATCTCTATTTAAGTTGAAATACCCTCTAGCATCATCACCTTCATATACAGACAAAGGTACAAAAGTAGTATCATCTGTTGGCATTTTAATCCAAAACCCATAAGTATATGTTTTATTGAATTTTTGATTAAGCGCTATTCTTGAATTTACATCTGATGGAAATTTAGACACTACACTAATAGAGTCTTCTTCATAAACATTACTAACTTCAGTACCATTATATGCAACCCATCTATCACTAGCTCTCCATTCTTTAGTCAATGGATAGTGAGCTACTAATCCATCAGTTACATCTTTCTTATTGTATAAGTCTGTTATTTGTTCTGCTGTTAGTGCTTTGTCGTATATTCTAACATTGGCTACATTTCCATTGAAATATCCACTAGAATCAGAATTGAAATTACCTATACACACTTTACTATTATCTAATGTTACATTCGTAGTAAATGCAACTTCAGTTTCGCCATATACTTTTGATACTGTATCAGTACCATCATACGTAACTGATATAAACATCCAAGTATTATCAATAGCACCAGGTATACTATGCCAAGCATCATCATCACCACATTGTATAGATAATGATGTATCGTCGTCAGAATCACTCTTTATACCAAATCTCGTACTTGCATCTGCATTCCAATTTATAGCGATAACCACGTCTTCATCACTATCTAAGTCAATAACCTTAACCCAACCAGTAACAGTGAACTCTGAAGCTAATGACATTTCAGTAGTCTCTATATAGTCATCAACACCATCAAAGCTTCCAACACTATCACCATATTGTTCACTATAGATCAATCCACCATTCTCAGTTCCATAATATCCTGCTTTATTAGTTGCATCTTCAGCTAATGGATAATGAGCTATTAATCCTGATGTTATTGTTTCTTTATTATATAGTTTATTAACTTCATCACTTGTTAATGCTCTGTTGAATATTTGGACATTGGCTATTGAGCCGTTTGTATAATAACTTACAGAATCTCCATTTACACACCCTATAACAACCCCATCTTTATCATCAGATACATCAGTCATATCTAGTGTAGCAACATCCTCACCATCTAAGTATAGTGTTAATACTGCACCTGACAATACACCAACTGCATGATGCCATTCATTTGTGGTAGTAAAATCAACTGAAGTTGACTTAAAAGCACCATCTCCATTTCTACCACTAACCTCTAATTTATCCCCATCAATTATTAATGATGTTCCTTGATACTCGTTAGCAGTTGTAGGAAACGATATCAATCCTTGAGTATCAGAAGTTCCATTCATATTGAACCAACACGATAATGTTTTATCTCCTCCTGCAGGTACTATTTGAGTACTAACATAATCCCCATCACCATCAAATGATGCTACACTATCTCCATAGTCATCATCATTAGCAAAGCTTACATCACCATTTATTGTACCATCCAATACAGCATTGTTACTTGTACTATAATCACTTGCATCACCATCTAGTGGGTAATATGCAATCAACCCATCAGTTGTTTCGTTCTCTTGATTGTATAGGTCAGTTATTTCACTATCTGATAAAGCTTTATTATAAAAACCAACTCTTGCTATAAAACCAGATAAAAAAGAACTTTCAGTATTATAACAACCTATACATGTTATTCTATCTCCACTATCCCCATTATCTCCATTATCTTTTTCAGCTTCTTTTATACTATCCACCCACACAGATTGCACTCCGTTATCTTTAACAACAGTAAGGAAATGCCATTTTCCATCATTTACTATAGTGCTTCCTATAACTTCCTCATTTAGGTCATAAGATCTTAAATAACCATCATCATTTACTTGAGCGTAACAAAAAGAATCAGATAACATAGACGTAAATATACCACTACCTGTGGTTTTTACCCAAGCTGTCATTGTGTAATTACTTGGTGATAAGCCAATTATAGGGATCTTCACATAATCATCACTACCATCAAACACAGCTACCTTACTACCGCCAAACTTAGTCTCATCTACAAATGCTACTCCATTGTACTCCACACCACTTTCATTAGCTCCATATCCTTGTATATCCTCTGCTGTACCATCTAATGGGTAATGTGCTACTAAACCTGGTATTGATTGTGTTGGATCAGCTATGTATTTACTTTGAGTATATAGCATTTGTACTTCTTGAGGATTTAATGCTCTGTTGTATATTTCAACTTGATCTATGAGACCACTATCACTCACTTTATCCTCATCATCTGCGGTATTACCTATCCTCATATTATCGGTACGATAAAATGTACCATTATCGTGTAATCCAGCATCCTCTTCAGTTAATACACCACCATCTATAGTAATAAATAAATCATCTACACCTTCTTTATGTACTATTACTGTATGATGCCAGTTGTTATCAGTGAATAATGTATCATCATCAAAGCGTCTATCTATAACATCACCTGTACCACCGTTTAGTAACGCAAAATATATCTCACCGTCGTTAGCATTATTAGCCCATTCTATAGCTAAATCATTTATGTGGATAAGAAACCAATATTTACTATTAGGCTGTTCGCCATCCCATTTCCACGCAAAACTAACAGTCCACGATTTTGAATAGTCACATATAGGACCTATATTAGGAACATTTACATACCCAGTTTTATCAGTAAATGCAATACAATCATTATACACCCCACTTAAATAGGTGCTATAATTTTCACTATCGCTATCATAATTACCACACAAATCAGTAGCATCTCCATCTAATAGATACTTAGCTATTAAACTACCATCACCAAATGGATCAGTATTATCTACTATACTTGTAGTTGTACATCCTAACTGAGGGCGAAATGTACACCCTCCAAACATACCACCCATACCGTTAACTATACTCATTATTGAATCCTACCAATAGCTATTGTATCTTCAGCTTCTACAAAATAAGCAAATCTCTCAACACCACTTAAGTCAGTTGGTTCAGTTTTCCATTTAAACTCAGCACTCCATCCAGTTATGTGCTCAGCTGTAGTCACAGTAAACATACCACCTTGACCAGTACAACCTAAAGCACCATCAGTAGCTAGTGTTATATCAGCATCAGCAGTTAAACTAACACTGTAATTATTAGTTGTTCTAAAATCCCAAGCTACTGTATCATCTGCTAAAGATGTTATAGCTCCTCTTTGACTAGCTGTGAATGTATTAGCTTCACCTACTATTTTATACGGTAGATCAACCCATGCAGTAGTACCATCACCTATTTTTTGTTTGCCCGTATCAGTTTCATACCCATGCTCTCCACTGGCTAAGGTAGGATTTACATCTGCCCAATTAACAGATGTATCATTTCGTAATTGTATTTTAGTAGCCATTATGCTGCTCCTCCATTTATTATTGTTGTAGTATCATCATATGTTGTGTCAGCATGTCCACCATGCAGTATTAAATCAACTATACGTGATGCTAACTTAGTATCTATTTGTTGCTTAGTATATACATCAGCTCCTCCATAAGCTATAAGAGTAACTTCCGTATCTACCTCTAACCCTTGATCAAATACTATTTTTACACCATCATCAGCAGTGTATGCTATATCAGATATCACACCATCTGTAAATACTGATATACTATCTACTAAGTACTTAATTTCATCTGAAGCAAACTTAAATTCAGTTTGCCCATCAGCAGCTACTTCTTGAAATACTTTAGTAAGTTTAGCATTAGCATCAGCCTGACTAGTCATAGCTTCAACATAAGCACGAACAGACTGTTGTGTAGGTACACTAGTATTACTGTCACTATCCATATCATCTTCATCTAATATTCTATCTACTGTAACAACATCTGGCTTATTAAGTATATAACTATCTACAGCAGTATCTGTTTCATTCCAATCTGCTTGAACATTGTATTCACCACTTTCTGGTATATCTATATTTTTCCATACGGTATTATCATTATCCCATGCTAGTATTTGACTAGCTGTTATATCAGTAACACTCACATTAGTTAGATCTTCCATAGTACTAGTAAGTACAATATCATCTAACTTATCAAATGCTTTTTGTATAGTATCTTCATTAGACCCTAATACACCATCAAAGTTTGTAGTATCTACACTAACTGAAGTATCTACATAAGTTTTAACAGCTTTTTGACTAGGTATCTTTGTATCATCTGTACCAAGTGTACTAGTTGTATCTAATTGACTATCGTCTAATTTACTATCTAAACTATCTGCAAGTCCATCTATGTTATCTATGATGTGTGAATGGCTGTCATCTTTTACTGTTACTGTTAGTGTAACATCAGCAGATCCATCTATAGTAACATCTCCGTCTGTATCACCCTCTAATGTTATTTTTCTAGCTGTTTTCCATATAGATGCACTGCTAGTATTACTAGTTATTTCATCAGGTAATCTTGCATCATCTATAACACCACTAGTTAAGTTTCCTGCATTACTTGCAAAAGCCTTTACTGATTGTTGAGTAGGAATCTTAACATCACTATCACTAGCCATGTCATCTTCATCTATTATAGATTCTTGTACTACAACATTAGGTTTATTAGCTATATAAGTATCTAGTGTATCATCAGTTACATTCCAATCTGATTGTACATTAACTTCTGCATTATCTGCAATACCGTCTAACTTATCTTTATATTCTGTAGTATAGTTATTATCTGTATGTACATAAGCACTATCTATAACTACATCAGCACTATAAGCTAATACATCTACACCTATTTCAACTCCTAAGTTAGTTCTACCTATACTGGTATCATCTAAGTCTGATAAGTTTTTAGTTTTATCTAACATTTTATCGTCACTGATATATGCTGCTGTCCAATCAGTACCATCATATACTTGCATAGCTCCTGCATCTGTATCAAAATATAATGCACCTGTTATTAAATCATCTCCATCATTATCTGTATCTGGCGCTGTATCTTTAGCTCCAAGATACCTGTCATCAAAGTTATCGTATACAGCTACAGCTTCATCTCTTGCACTAACAGCTGTATTCATACTATCATTGGCATTATCTTCGCTAGTTTTAGCATTAATCTCACTAGTACTAGCTGCACTAGCACTTGATTCTGCTTTAGCAGCATGATGCAACGCTGAGTACTTACCGTCAACTACTTCTGTATCTTCTACTTCTTCTGCCCACTTATTGGCTAGTGTTTCGCTAGCAGACGAATTAGTTTCACTTGTATTTGCAGAATCAGCACTAGCACTAGCTTTGGCTGCATAGTGTAGAGCAGAGTATTTATCAGTTTCTACTTCAGTATCTTCAACTTCTGAAGCCCATTTACTTGCCTTAGTCTCACTACTTAAGGCATTATCTTCAGATGTTTTACTGTTATCTTCAGATACTTTGGCAGCATCTTCACTGTCTTTGGCACTACTAGCTGAAGAACTTGCAGCATCAGCCCAGTGTTTAGAACTGTATTTTCCACTTTCTACTTCACCATCTTTCTCGGCCCATTCATTAGCTTTACTTTCACTAGCAGCAGCATTATCTTCACTAACTTTTGAGTTATCTTCAGATGTCTTAGCGTTGTCCTCACTAGTCTTAGCATTGGTCTCACTTGTAGCTGAATTGTCCTCAGATATTTTAGCATTATCTTCACTAACCTTTGCAGCATCTTGACTATCAGCAGCAGCTAATGCAGATTGACTTGCACTAAATTCTGGTCTATCCCAATTCTCACTGTCATAGAATCTAATCTCTTTAGCATCTGTATTGTAGTACATCATACCCATTACAAGTGCATCACCATCGTTATCCTCAGTAGGATCTGTATCAAATGCTCCTAAGTATCTATCATCAAAGTTATCATAAATAGTGCTAACTTGATCTAAGTAATCCTTAGTAGTATCTTCACTACTTTTAGCAGCAACTGCACTAGCGTCAGCTTTTATAGCATGATGTTTAGCACTATATTTACCAGCATTATCGGTTATCTCTACATCTTCATCTTTATCTGCCCACTCAGCTGACATAGATTCGCTGTTAGCACTAGCTACTTTACTAGCATTTGCTTTTATGCTGTAGTTCTTAGCACTGTATGTACCATCTTCTACTTCTACATCTTCATCAGCAGTAGCATACCCTTTAGCTAGTATGGCGTTCTCTTCAGCATTCTGAACATCTACTATATTATCAGCTACTATCTTAATTGTACTATCATCACCTAGCTCTACATCATCCGCTACTGTACCTATATCAGCATCTCTAGAAGCAACTATACTAACATCTGAAGATATGTCAGATACAGAATTTACATTAGTTATATTATCAGATACTGTCTTTATTGTAGATGTATCAGCATTTAGATCATCTGCAATTGTAGCTATATCTGCATCTCTATCTGCTACAGTATTCACATTGTCTATAGCACTTCCAACAGTAGCTACACTACCAATATTATCAGCAGTAATCTTAATAGTACTAGTATCGCCATCATCAACATTTTCAGCTACAATATTTACGTTATCAATACTTCCACCTACATAGTCAACGTTAGAGATATTATCACTAACTATCTTAACCGTACTTGTATCCCCATCATCTAAATTACTAGCAACAGTTTTTATACTCCCTATATCTGTAGCAGTTGTATTCACACTAGCTATATCTGTGCTAACTGTACTTACATCAGCTATATTTGTACCTACAGTATTTACATCAGTAATATTATTAGCTGTAATTTTAATCGTTGAATCATCTCCCAAGTTAACATCAGCTGCAACACTGTCTATATTATCGGTACTATCACTAACGTCTCTAACATTATCCATATGTGCGCTAACATCTTGAACATATGTAATATTGTCACTAACTATTTTTATAGTGCTATCATCACCATCATCTAAGTTATCACTTACAGTGTTTACTTGACTTATCTTAGCACCAACAGCTTCTACACTATCTATACTACCAGCTACAGATTTAATCTCGCTATCATCTTTAGCTAAGTTATCACTTACAGTGTTAACATTATCTATGCTATCTGCTACAGTACCAACTTTAGTAATATCATCAGCTACTGTATTAATTTTAGTTACATTATCAGATACTGCATCAATATTATCAATATCTTCAGCAATAGTATCAACATTATCAGCAGATAGCTTAACTCTATCAATAGCATCGGCACTAGTATATACTCTATCTATATTAGCTATACTATCTTCTACCCTATCAACGTTATCAACACTATCGTACACTCTATTGATTTTATCAAGATCTTTAGTAACAGTATCTATATTACCAATACTATTACCTACAGCTATTACATTAGTAATATTATCTGATACAGTTATAATCTTACTCGTACTATTACCATCATCATCTTTGCTATTAAGATCATCAGCGATAGTAGTTATGTCATCTATATTATCTTTAATTTCTTGTAAATCGTCAACAGCATCAGATGCTTGTTTAATTAAACTATCGTTACCTAGTGCTAAGTCATCTCCAACAATATTAACATTACCTATATTATCAGATACATTATCAACATTATCGGCAGATTGTGCTACTCTCTCAACTCTAATAATATCTTGACCAACGTTTACAACATTCTCCATATTATCACTAACCGCTTTAACAGTTGAGTCATCACCTAAATCTAAATCTGTAGCTACAGAGACAATAGAATCAATATTATCAGAAGTTACTATAACATTATCAATATGTACACCTACTTGGTATATTCTACTATCATCTCTATTTAAGTCAGTAGCTACTATTGATATAGTACTATCATCTCCTTTAGCCAAGTTATCAGCTATACTTATTATATTATCTTGATTAGTATATACACTAACTATCTTACTAGTAGTACTAAGTAAATCTTCACCTACTGCTATAGTCTCGCTATCCGTTTTACTAATATTAAGTCCTACAACTTTTATCCTACTAGTACCTTCTTCATAATCATTACCGTCTTTATCTTTATCTTGTAGGTCATTTGATATTATATTGATATTAGTACTATTACCACTAACAGCTACTACTTCATCACTAATAGTATATAATCTACGTATCTCACTTTCATCACTAACTAAATCAGTACCAACAGCTACTACATAACTATCATCATTATCTAGATCATCTTTAACAGCATTTATATTATCTATATTATTACTTACTATTTTAATACTACTATCAGTATCTTTATATAAATCTGTACCAACTAGTAATACTTCACTTTCAGTACTTTTAGCTAAGTTTCTACTAACTGTCATTACTCTAGAAGTTTCACCATTCTCATATACATCGCCATTAGCATCTCTATTATCTAAATCTTTACCTACTATAGTAACATCATCTAATTCATCAGCTACTTTAAGTGTATCTTCTAAATCTTCATATATACTAGTAATCTTGTACATATTTTGACTTAAGTCAGTTATCTCTGTAGTTTTACCAGCTACTGTTGTAACATCATCAACTATATCAGATACTTTAACTACGTTACTATTCTCTTCTTTAAGTAAGTCATCACCAACTATAAGCATTTCACTATTAGTACCTTTAAGTATGTTGCTACCAAGTACTTCTATTCTAGATTCTCCGATGTTACTTTCATAGTCACTACCATCATACTTCTTACCTTGTAAATCTTGACTAACATAACCAACATTTGCAATATCATTACTAACTGTAACTATATGGCTTGTATCTCCTAATAGTAAATCTGAACCAGTAGCTAACAATTCAGAGTAACTACTACCTTTCTGTATATTAGTACCTATACTAACTATCTTACTAATATTTACACCATCTTCATCTACGCTAGTTAAATCATTATGTACTACTTCTATATAATGATTAGTACTTAAATCAGTACTAACAATACCTATCTTACTATCAGTACTTAGCATATCATTAGCTATAGTAGGAAGCATACCAGAATCACTATTCATATCAATAGACACAGTCTCTATGTAAGATACCCCAGCCATATCACCAGATCTAACTGTACCATCTATATCAGTAGCCTCTAAATCTCTAGCTACAGCTACAACTGAACCAGGAGTCTCACTTATATCTAAATGATTAATATTCTTATTTTCACCATCATGTGTAAGCACATCTGTATACTCAACTAGTCTTTCATATAGCCCTGGGTTATCCGGATCATCATTAGTGAATGTACTATACTTAGTATTAAAGTCATCAAACAGATTATTGTCTCCTGCTACTAATACTTCATTTACCTCATTAACTGCAGCTACTTGTGTGGCTATCTTAGCAAGTTCTCCGTTATTTCCCTCAGTACCATATAGAGTAGTTGCAACAGTTTCACTCATTGTAACCACATTAGCATGTGTTATAGTTACAGCTGCTTCTTTATCTTTAAACCTTTGCCATATACCACCACCATCTTGACTAACTAATTCCCCAGCTCTGTCAGCATTACCCACAGCATTTATGTCTGTACCTGTACCTCTAATATCCTTTAATATATCTATAAAATTATCAGCCATTTATTTACCTTTTATCTATTACTTAATACAACTATTTATAACCGGGTTATCTAGTTCTAATGTTAAATTTAATAACCACTTATCTAGTGCTACAAGTATATCATCATTATCATACGTAATATCTCTAAATGAATAGTTATCTTGTGATCTGAGGAAATCCTCAAATAACGCAGCTTCAGTATCATTGAACATAGCCATACAGCCATTGGTTAATGCAAGTATTACCCCATCAATAAAGTGTTTATCAAATATAACAACTTTACCTTCTATTCTTCTGTCTTTTACATAAGGAACATTTTCACCAAATAAGTTAGTAGCATCTGTAACAGCTTTATTAATCTTATTATAGTCTCTATAAAATTCTACATTATTAAACAGCATAGATATTCCCATACACTGCTTGGGCACTGTCACCAGTTACTTCATCATATACCCCTAAAGAGTTCTGTTCTTCCATAAACTCTGATACTTTATCATTATAAGCATGAAATACTTCTATAGCTTCTTTTTTATGGTAATTCCTAGTACTAATATCTTTAGTAAAATACGACGCCATTACCCTAGCAATAGCTGGACATAACTCACTATCTATGTCAAGTTCATCAGTTAGGTCTCTAGGCAAGTTTGGCATACGTACGTAAGTACCACCAGGACCCATACGTATAATAGATGAGGCTTTATTAGCAGTCAGTAGTTTAAGAGCGGTACAATGGTCAGCAGCAAAATAGAATGCAGATTTTAATGCAACTAGTTTCTTACTATCTTCCTGAGGCATTTTAAGATCTCCAGTAGTGTAAACAGAAACTAAATCTAATACTTCACCATATGTCATTGTACATTTCCTTATTTATTTTAAACCTATTATATCAATATTTTACTTAAATATAGCTTGCCCAACCAGCGTCTTCATACTCATCTTCCATAAAATTCTCTTTGCTTTTATATACATTCCAACTACTGTCTACTGTATCAATTACCTTATGTGTAACTACGTCTACATTAGGGTATATTACATTAACCAGTCCTAACATACTAATAACGTCAAGTGCATCATCATGCTTACTATTAATAGATGTATAAGTAATATATTTCAACTCATCCATCAACTCCAGCATATCAGGAGACTCAGCTAACTCCTCAGGAAAGAATATCTTTCTATCAAAAAATAAGTGCTGTATCTGCATAAAGTTACCATGCTTATCGTTACCGCTTCTTCTACGACTTATACCAAACTTATCAGTACCTTGACCTATCTGACTAGCAAAACTAAACCATACTTGATGCTTCCTTTGTAGCTCTTGTAAACTATAGATATTAGTTTGCTGCTGCCCATCTATCTCTACACCTACTGTTATATGCTGACCAGAACTAACACTCCATTTCTGCACCATATTAACACATTCAGTAAACTGTTGCTGTATAGTCATCCTTCTGCACACTAAGTCCAACATAAACCAGTCCTTATTATTAGTACATGCCCACATAGCTATTACACTATAGTCTCCGTTATCAATAGTATTACTAGCGGTAAAGTCGGTAGTCATGTATAACTTATAACCTTCTAAATACCTGCCTAAACTCTTCCTACTATACCACTGCAGCATACTATCAGGTATCATTCTTTCATCCTGATCACTAATTCGTAAGTAATGCTCTTGCAGTAAACTTCGCATCTTCTGATTATTACCTGTCATCTGCTTAGCCATTCTAGCAGCTACATACTCCTTTCTACAGTTCTTATAGGTGTGTCTATCAGGCCATACACTCTTAAATACACTTTTATCTAAGTCATCAGTAGGCATTTGTTCCGCTCTAGGAAATACAACAGGTAATGCTGCAGCACTCTCTATTCTACTATAAATAGGATCACTTTTATTATAAGGCGTACCTATCAATACACCAAAGTACCCATTACCGCTCATACCCCCTCTAACATCACTTTCTATAGTACTCTCTATACTATCTAATACAGCATCACTTCTAGCATCCTTCTCATTAGCTATCATATCATCACATATAAAAAAGTCAGGTCTACTTAATAAGTTACTGGCCCCTCTAGAACTAGTGCTAGCGCCAAGACCATCAACTTTAAATATTCTTTTCATTCTACCAGGAACTTGATTAGCAGGTTTCTTCTCAATCTCTACTGTATGCCTGTAAGACTCTAGTTCTTTTTTAGTTTCCGGTTTTCTAACAAACACAGCTTCTTCTTGCGTTATAGCTACTTCTTCAAACTTATCCTGTAGAAATCTACTCTCATTATAAATACCTTTCAATCTACCCATCATTTTTTTAACATTATTACGCATACTATCACTAACATATAACCCATAATTAACTCTACCAAACCCGGGCACAAACTGCTTGTACGCCATATACAATATAAAGTAGGTAACAAGTGCAGATTTCCCGAATTCCCTTGAACATAGTATAACAGTCTCTCCAACCATGTCATCAAAGTTTATGTTTCTTACCATAAAGTAAGGTTTAACATTTAACTGTTGAAACATGCAATCTATCATAAAATACTGTGGTTTACTATTCTTATTCTGAGGACTTTCACCTAACACTAAACTAATAAACATAACAAACTCTATAGCAAAATCACTAGGAACATACCAAGTAAGTTCTACATCTACACAATCTAATAACTCATCTACTGTAGGTCTTTTACCTTCCAAGTGCTTAAACACAATACCATCAGAGCCTACAGCTAAGCCTTTGTGACAATCAACACCATTAGGGTATATCTTAGCTAACTCCTCATCTAACATATCAACAGTAAGCATCTTCATCGCCTCCTTCAGATACTTCAACATCTATATACATTTTCTGTATATCCTCAACGGGAATACCTTTTTGAAAAGCTTCTCTTTGTAACTCAATCATCTTCTCTATACTATCAGCCATCTGTTTCTTAACCTTTAATGCTTCATCACTCTCACCAACACCTATGTTAATAGTGGTACCTTTATCCTTCTCTTCCTTGAAATAATTCAATAATCCAATAGCACTGTCTTTAACAACATTAGCACTAACTCTCATACCTTCAACAGGACTCTCGCCTCTACTCAAAGCAAACAATGTATTAATAGCATGCGCTTCAATAGGCTTATGTGTAATCTGCACAGGTACATACATAGCAACTCTTAACTTAGTAACTATCGCATTCTGGTTATACTGTGTACTCCAACTAGTATTCATCTCACCAGTTCTATCCATGATCTTCTTAACTCGCTCAGGAAATACTATCTCATAAGCCTTACTATTACTCATACCACTATTAGTCAAGGATACAAACTTAACAGCATCAATGTACTCACCAACACTACACTTAACTTCCTTCAACACACCTATATGTGTAAGTATTTGTTCTTCAGCATACTCTTGTAGTATCCCTGCATCTTCCTCAATACTCTTTATCTTTTTCATCAACTCATCAGTAACAGTTCTTCTACTACCTTTAGGTAGAAATCTCATTAACTTATCTCTATCTAAATATTGTTCCTTGATAGTAGGGGTCATCCCATCAATTAATGGTTGTTTAGTACTATTATCTTTTTCATACTCATTATTCATATTAATCTCCTATACTGTTTATCATAGTATACACATATTTAACTATAATGTCAATATTATTGAGCTAGTAGTTAGCAAATAACCTATAATATTTTTGCCCTACTTTATGGTATTTAATCTATACGTTTGTTGTTTGTAGACCGACTATGAGCTGTTTAGAGCTATTAATAAGCAACTTAATTTTATAATTTTGTAGATTTGAGGAAATTATATTATGTAGCAAGAGGGGTAGTATCTCCGTTTCTATGCCTATTATTTAAATTACACCCCCCCACTAGTCTCCATATACTTCTATAGGGGACCCTTTTAAATTTAATGTAGTGAATTGTATAACTATTTATCGTATAGTTATACACATAATAAATAAGGAGTTAATATGTTAGACTATACCTCTATAATAGATCTTGACTTAGAGATGCTATTACTATGTGCTGAATATAGCTTATAGAAATTTAATGTAGTGGTAATTACCAAGCAACTAGTGTACATACAGTACAATCATATATCAAATAATCATAAAGGATTAATAATGTTTAAATCAATCAAAAAAGCAATCGGTCAAGTATGGACTCCAGTAACTACAACTCTTAATGTAGTAGACACTTCAGCTCAACTAATAGATGATACAGTATCAACTTATGGTAATGAAATACTTATCTCTAATGCTTCAGTTAGAAATGAGCAACTTAAACAATTAGAGTCATTAGAAAGAGTTGTAACTAACAATCAAATAGCTATGGTACTATCAGGTAAACAAGTATCTGATGAACAAGTTAAAGCAGAAACTCAAGCTAAAGATGTAGCAGCCTAATAGGTTGTTACTATCTTTTTCTATGAGAGTATCCTAAAGAGAGTATATCTTTTACTATTACCTAGTTAGCTATATACTCTTAGAATGTAACTATAGCTTAACCATCGTATTAGTACTTATTTTGAGTCCCTAGTTAAAGGGACTTTATAACTAGTAAAATCCCTATTTAAAGGGACTATTAAGCTAACACCTACTATAATAATGTCGAAGAAATAATTAAGCAAGGAGTTGCTAAATGGATGATAACAGTATAGTAAGTGTTACCTTAAAAAAAGGTAAAAAAGTAACCATAGTTGAAGAGGATAGTGTTAAAGCACATATACCTTTTATACGATTAGGTGTAGATAGAGGAGCAATACAAATGGATTTAGTAGACATAGTAATGAAATTAACAAAGTCAGAGCAAGAAGTTATTAAGTATATTAAGAACAAGATAAACTATTGTCCAATAGAGAAAGAGTATGTACCTATAGTACAATTTCAACGTAGTTTAATAGCTTGTACAGAGTCACAGAAGAAAAAGATATCTACAGCAGTAAGTAGCTTACGTAAAAAGAACATAATAGGTAAAATAGATAGATACAATTATATGATAAATCCTGATCTATTATTACCATCTAATTATGATAAGTATAAACTAAAATGGGATAATAGGCTATAGTAATTATTTAGTATCCTAAAGAGAGTATATCTTTTACTTATGCACTCTATCAATTAGAATCTACATATATAATATATAATATATAATATAAGGTAGTGATTCTAATTTACCATTAAATTGATTATAAGCTAGTATACATCGGTATTATAGTTAAATTCAGTACTAACACAATATTGTCCAGTTATAGGGTCATTGGACAAGATCTTGTCCAGTTAAGGTATATATCAGACAACATTTGGTAAACTTTTGGTTAGAAGGAAGAGATTAACTTTTAGATGTGGTTAATAATTTTAACTCTTCCATTAAGGATTGTTAAATGAAGTATAGCAAAAGTAAGCTTAAACAAAAATTTATCTACCGAGGAACATGCATTATGAGTAAGAAACATCATTCAAAAAGTACCTACACTCTTAGTTTAGCTTTACAAAGAGAGTTAGTTTCAGATATAAATGCAGAGGCACTATATCTATATAACTATTATGTAAGTAAAGCTTATGTAACACATTTTAATCTATTAGACGATATATTAGTAGGAAGATCTATAGGATGGACATCTAGAAAAGTTAAACATTATAGATTAAAACTATCTAACACAGGTTGGATACATTTTGAGCAAGAAACTCATAAAGGTATAGTTAGATCTACATGGATATTAGGTAAAAAAGATGTTACTGAATTTCAAGAAGGTAGTAAATTATTAGATCATGATTTAGTTATAGCAGAAACTATAATAGATTCAAATTATGATGTACAAATATCAACTAAAAATGAAATATGACTATTACACTACATTCTAATCGAAAAGATCAATAATAGCACAATACGTAATCTTAGAACATCTATAATATTAATTGAATCACACTACAAACAAATTCAATGTAGTGACCTACACAAGGAGTAAACATGGAAGTACTAATAGTAGGAGTACTATCAGCATTCAATCTAATCGTAATACGATGGAAGTTCAACCATAACCATAAACTAGACGCTATATTAGATCTTTTAATGATCTTAGCACTTAACCTTATGTTCGGAGGAACTAAGACAGGTATGTCTATCGCAATGGTAGCATCATTCACAATATCATTCTACCTATACCTATATCCACCTGATTTATCTGGTATAGAAGCAACCTTCAAGGAGATAATAGATGATTAAACAACTACAACTTTTAGCATCTCTCATCCTAGTCATATCATTAATACTATCTCTACTCTATGCTGTATTCAGTATCTTAGTAGTAGGTACTATTATAGCATTACTAGTATTTACAATATATAAATTTAATGTAACGGAACATAAACTGTAGCTTCAAGTAAGCAACCACTAATAACCATATAAAGGAATAATAATGGAAATTAATACAATAACAAAACTAGATGGAACAACAAGAACAATCAGTGATATAACAATCAACAATAGACTAGTAGCTCAATCAGTAGATGTACTTAAACCAATAGTTTTATCACTATCAACTAAATTAGGTAAAGATGATAAATTCTTACAACAATTCTTCAGAAGAGGTATAAGAAAAGACTCATATGGTAAAGTACCTGCTGCTATCAATAAGCTTGTAGCTCTATATGCATCACCTATCATTGATAAGCCATGGGATGCTCAGTTGGAACTTGACTTACAAGATGAAATCATAGAGACATTACAATCTAAAGGTTGGAATATTACTCATGATATGATGCTTGATATTAAAGAGTACAAAGGCTTCAATAGCTTTATGGATGATGAGTATAATGTAGTATCTGGTGAAGAACCTAACTATGTTGCACTATATGATGCATATGTTGAGTTTGCTGAAGCTGCTAATCTATCTGCTGTTGATTTCAAAATGACTGAAGAAGTTTACTCTAAGAATGAATCTATTGCTATGACTAAGATACAACGTGAACTTGATGAAATTAAACTAGCTAAAGCTGCTAGTGAAGCATTACAATCAGCATAATACTAACCAATTACTTAGTAATCCCATCTACTATTCATGGGGTTACTATTTTAACTAATAAGGAGAAAATAAAATGGTACTAAACCTATTAACACAACATACAACAACTAATGTACGAAATTATATTGAACTAACTTCGGAACCAACTAAACAATTTATCTTAGCTCTTGAACGAGCATGGGTATTTAATAACTCATTATCTATACCTTATTGGATTGATAAGATAGGTCAAGAACTTATGAATAAGATTACTTATGCTCTTACTCAGAAAGATTCTAATTGGCTTAGTATTAATGGATCAGCTAAATTTGCATCTATTAAGTTATCAACATTAGCTATAGCTAAGTATACTACTACGAGTGAACGAGATAACTATAGAAAATCTATTAAGATTAGACAATACTCACTTAAATGTAACACTGAAGAGTCATCTAGTTTATTGACTAGTACACCATCTGGTGTTAAGGATATTGGATTAGTTCGTACTGGATTTGAGTATGCTGCTAAACAACAATTTAGCTTTGACATACCTATGATGATTAAGTACGAAGACTATATCACTGAACAACTAGTTAAATCTATAACTAAAATGAAGGAACGATTTTCATTTGTTGAAGATGATATACTTAACTATGGAGAAATATCTAAATGGTTATTTGCTTACTATACAGCTAATCCTAAAGCTCGTTATAATATGGAAGCTAACATTAGTGATAGTAGAGGTAGATCTATCTATACCGGACTTAAAAGAGTATTTAATCCTATAGCTGATAAGAATGCAAGAGCTTTACTTATATCTAATAAGTATACTATGATTACTACTAAGGACTATAGTAAACTTAAGGATATATATAGATTTATAGCTGAATTATTAGGTATTAAATCTAATAGATGGGCTACTAAAGCATTAGCAGGTAAAGCAGCATACCTTAGACGAGAACTGCCTAAACATATAGATCATGAACATATATGGTTAGAGCGAATCTATAGTAGATTAGATACCCTATTTACTAATGATATAGTTAAATGGGATATACCTATTGAGATAGACATGACAGCTTCAGTAGCTGGTATCACAGGATTACTATTTGGAGATAGTAGACTTATGGATAAAACTAATCTTATCAATAAAGATAGTTTAAAAGACTTTTGGGATGTAGCAGATGTACCTAGAGTAGGTGTTAAAGCTATTGGTACACCTATTTCGTATGGCTCTAATCAGTCATTTAAGCAATTATTAGCTAAAAAGAATATTGAACTATCTAAAGAGCAAATGAATGCAATAAAACAAGAGTTTAAATCAGGTGCTTTTAGTATAGTACGACAATCTAAAGACTATTGGACTATGTTTGGTAATATAACTACACCAAACTATAAAGCTAATATATGGAATGATGAGTTTACTATAGAAGTGAATAAGTTTAAGACTATTGATAGTAAACTAAATGTATACACATATTGGGATCCATCTATTAACAAGTTTAGGACTACTATGATACACAAACCTATGAGATTACCTGATTATAAACGATTCTCATTATACTATACAACTTGTTTAGTACATAATCTAGATAGTCAATTACTTAACAATACATTAGTTAAATTAATGAATACTAATGAATGGGCAATAGGTATACATGATGCTATACTATGCTTACCAGGATCAACAGCTAGAGTAGAGTATACTAAACAATTGCAAGATCTATTTGATAATAGACAAACTATAATAAAACAATATCAACAAACATTGAATATTACATCAACTAAAGCAGCTATTGCATTTGGTAAGATACTATTATCTGTAGATAAAGTAGCTAATGATACAGTAATAGAACAATCAGCAATGAAATAAGGAGCAAATATGAAACAAACAACACACAATGGAATTAACTATATAAATCTAACTAAGCACGATATAACAGAAGTATCAACAGGAATAACTATACCTAAATCAGGTATAGTTGTAAGATGTACAACTAATAGAAAACGAGTAAGTAAACAATCTAATTTACCTATATATAAAACAATAAGTGGAGATATTGACTATCTGCCAGAGCCTAAGCCTAATACTATTTACATTATTAGTGCCTTAGCTCTTAATTGTAAGGATAAGGATAGAACAGATGTAGTAGCACCAGGACAAGTTCAGAAAGATGAACATGGAAAAATATTAGGATGTACAGGATTTAGACTTTAATTAGTCTATTTCTTTTTTTGCTCTAGGAGATGTAATGACAACAGAACAATTTAATGAAATAGTACCACTTATAATAGCATGTACAATAGGATCTTTAACAGATTCTTTTTTTATAGGTTTTATAATATTCATACCGCTATTATTTATTTTTTCAGCTAAGAATCCAAGTAAAAGTAATTGGCTTAATACTGCTAGAACAGATAATGAAGAATATCATGCTTCTATGTTTATATCTAGAGAAGCTAAACTAAAGCATATGCAATCTAATTACTGGAAACAATTAAAGAAAGACAGAATGCTTATAGTAAACAATAAATGTGAGATATGTGGATCAACTAATAATCTAAATTTACATCATATAAGTTACGTCAGACTTGGACAAGAAGATATACGAGATGTTCGTATACTATGTGGTGGAATAAATGGATGTCACCAACGACAACATAATCACTATGGATATGATAGAAAAACTACATATTTACCATTAGTGTAAACTCAAGAATACTTTAATTAGTATTCTTATTTTTTAATCAATTTTTAATCAAGGAGATCTTCATATGGAAGTTAAAGCATATTTAACACCAAACTTACGTTATATTAACCCAACTACTACTCTAGTACTATTAACACATGTTAAAGCACTAGACCTAGATAGAGACCATTGCTGGGTTGAACTAACACCCAATCTACAGAAAGCATTAAGAGGAATCTATCGTAATAACAAACGTAGATGTAAATTCACAGCTAAACTAAAAAAGTACTATAAACCTCTAGAAGATACACATCAATATACTTTACGAGATGTATCTGATCTAGTATTCATAGAACATGCCAATCCAGCTAAAAGAAAATATAACAGGAGGAAGTAATGACAAGAATATATACCCAAGAGGAATTCATAGAAAATAACAGAGATAAGTTACTTAAACTATATATAGATTATCTAAGAGTTGCTGCTGTAGTAGATGAAAATTATACACCAGAATCTTTTAATGATTACTGCCTACAAGCATATCATCTAACAGATAGTGGTATAAAGGAACAAGTAACTAAAAGTTCTATTATACACTAAAAGGAGACAAAATGTTAGCATTTCATCAGTACGATAATCTAAATGAATTAGCTAGATCATATAACTATCAGATTTATGTAACTCACAACCATCAGTTCATAGGACTTGATACAATCACTAACACATTTTGTGTAGTTAGATTTAACACTAGACCACAACTACAACTTAATCAAACTACAGAACCTACACGCTATCCAACATTACACTTAGCAATACAATCACTTAATATAAAGGAGACACTATGAAAAAAGAATTTGTTTTACAGAGCATAGGTTCTGAACGATATATAGATATAGAATCAGATGAAATAACATATGTAGAATGTACTAGCGAAGCGTATAAATTTGAATCTATAGAACATGCAGAAGATTTTTTAACGAGTATTAACGATTTTTTCTACGTTAAACTTATAACAGTATATACATCTAACTAAAGGAGACATTATGAAATTTAATAAATTAACCAACACTTATACACTACCAGCGGAACATGCAGCAGCTATTAACAAAGAACTACAAGACCAAGACGATCTTATTGCACTGCTACGTAATCAACTAGATCATAGAAATGAACTAGTAGAGGATCTTCTGGATCAGTGCAAAGAGAAAGATACACAAATAGATTTACTTAAAGCTAATAACTCAGCTCTAAGAAAAGACACACATATCAAATCTAGTCTTATTACTGATCTATACAATAAACTAAGTATACCTACTCCTTCATTAGGTAGAATAACAGAGATATGGGCATAACAATAAATAAAGGATAATAAATGAAACAAACATTAAGAGAACAATACAAACAGTATAAAAAAGCAGAACAACAACTTAAAGAAGATATAAACAATTTAGCTAATACATTGTATGATGTTAGGTATGCTCCTAGAACAAATACTATAGATGTATATAAACATCTAGCTCCTACAGATAACAAAGTAACAAGATACGCAATATTTGATATGGACTCATTATCTTTACTAGAAAAGAATGGCAAAATAACAGAAGATCTATTATCAGATATTAATTTAAATGTAGTTACAAAGATCAATGGTACATATAATAAACAGCTTAAACAACTTCTTAAAAGTGAACATCCTAAAGTAACTAAACTAGATGGACACTATCACTTTAATTCATTAGTAAAGGATAACAAATGATATTAGATTACACACCAATTATAGATTTAGATCTAAATATACTTCTTACTCTAGTAGAGTATGGACTATAGTCATGACTATTAAACAAAGTAAGAAATATATAACAGTACATAGACAAGGGACAGTTACTAACTATTCTATACTATACTACACACTCATAGGCAATAGTGTAATAACTAGAGACGAACACTGCAAAGTAGTAGCAACATTAAACTAAGGAGCAGTTATGAATAAATTAGAAATTATATCAAATGAAGATAGACATAATCAGCTAGTTGAGATATATTCTAATACTTATAAAGATCATGGATACTTCTTTAAGAATAAACTAAAGTTTACAAATTCTAAAATAGATTTTAATAAAGATAGTAATCTTGTATTAACCTATAAAGATATAACCTATAACATAACAGTACCTTCTAATAACATATTAATACTAGAAGAAATAATTAAGGATAAATTATGACAATAACAATCACACAAGATACATATAGCCCAATAGAATATACATTAGGTCAAACTATGTATTTCATGCACAATAATAAAGTAACTGAAGCAGAACTAGTTGAAGTAAGTATAATTAAAGATGCAGGTATAACACTATATTTCAATGATCTATGTGATGGACAATTCACTAGAAGTAATAATAATAAAGTATTCTTCTCTAAAGAAGAACTATTAGCTTCCTTATAAGGATAAACTATGTATAGAGCATATCTAATATACCTTCTCAATCTAGCTGAAGGTAATTGCTTTGGTATTCATACTACATTATCTACACAAGAGCTAGAAACATTAATAAGGAAATATCTATGAAAACAATATATAATCACAATGTAATATTAGCTATACCTCTTGTACTAGGAGGATCTTATTTAGCATTTGGCCCAACTACAACAGGAGTGTTAGCTATAATATTAGGAATAATACAAATAGTACCTATAAAGGAGTAATTATGACACAAATACCAATATACCGAGCAAAAAAATTAAACAGTGATGAGTGGGTAGAAGGATATTGCTACGCTGATGATTATACAAGAAATATTGTTAATTATGATGTTGATGAACCTTTCAATACTGAAATCGATCAATCAACCCTATCAATCCACTTTTCTAATATGCTAGATTCTAACAATAATAAAATATTCGCTAGTTTAAGTGAAGATGGAAAAGGTGGAGATATTTTAAAAGATTTAAATAGTTGGTATATTATATATGATAATAAAAACGGGTGTTTTATTGGTAAAGAGATAAATAGTATTAACTTAAAGTTGAACCTACATTACTGGAATTTTAAAGATTGTACAATCACTGGTATAAAACAATGAGATACCTACTTATACTACTATTCTCCTTCCGGCTATTAATAGCAGACTCTGTTCTTAATACAGCAACCACACTAATACAGAAACATGAAGGATTTGTATCTACTCCATATGTAGACATTAATGGAATATCTATTGGGTATGGTACTAATCTAACACATGGTATATCTAAAGAAGAAGCACTTTACCTACTACAGTTCAGACTTATTAGACTTAGGCATAGATTAGATAACCTAGATTGGTTTAATAAACTAAACCCTGTAAGACAAGTAGCTATAATAGATTTAGCATATAATATAGGGTATACAGGACTTCTTACCTTTAAAGACATGATATGGTGTATTAAAAATAAATACTACAAGGCCGCATCTAATAGATTACTAGATAGTCTATATGCTAAACAAACTAAAAGCAGAGCTAAATACATAGCTTTCCTTATTAAACATGGATAACATTTATGATTAAATATAAAGAAACAGAAGTAGCAATAGTATGTGATACAGGAGACTTTAGTTATATCAAGCTGTCAGATCCTCATTTACCGATGAATATAAACTATGATCAATATAAAAGTATAACAACTAAACAGTTATACGAACTTATTGAAGCAACAATTGCAATAGAAGTTAATAAAGTACTAACTAAATATAAGGATAACTAGTGAAACATACAACTATAACATATAAAGGTGATCTACGTTTTAACGTAATTAAAATACAAGGATCAGAACCTGAAGCAGTACTAAAAGATTTTGCTAAAGTAGTAACTAGAGATGGACAATCAGTAGTAGATATACTAGACATACAATGGCATAAATCAAGTGCACATATAACATATACAGTTAGCTAAGTCCCTGACGTAGGTCATACTAATACAATAATTATTGGCATAACTATTGTAATAAACTAAATTTTGAAACTAGATATAGTCATACGTTAACCAATTAATACAGGAGTAAGCTACCTTTAATTGCCTCACTGTCACTGGACATAGGAATGTATGACTACTTATCTTTATATGAGTAGTGTTTCTTCCATTCACTACTCATATAAGAATATTAAATTAAGGAGAACTAAAATGACAAAAGAAGCATTAAATAAACATTGGGAAGCGCTTGCATGGTGGAAAGATAAACCAGAAGGAGCTGAGATATGGTGTAAAGGTAGTTTAAACAAATGGAATTTAAGTGCTCAACCAACTTGGAACATTGAATGTGAATATGTTATCAACGATAAATATGCTGAATACAAGAAGGCAGAAATAGAGGGCAAACAAATTCAATATAGAACATACAATCACTTTGGGGATACTGTAGAAGAGTGTAATCACAAAACAGAATGGATAGATACAACTATAAAAGAATTTAGAAGTAGCTTGCAATATTCTGATATAGAATTTCGTATCAAACCAGATGAGCCACAGTACCAAGTAGGTGACTGGGTTACTCCATTAGTAGATAAAATGACAGAATTTTCAGATGTAGATAGAAATAAATTAGTAAGATATTCACAATCTAAACATCCATATAGAATACTCATAGTAAATGAAAAAAGTCAAACATGGGATGAATCATATGTAATACGAGAAAAGGGCTTTGCTAATGAAGTGTTTCATGCAGATGAGTTAAAACCATGGGAGCCATCTAAAGGTGAGTGGTGTTGGTTCTATGACTGTAAAAAACGAAAAGAACCTGATTTAAGACAATTTAGTCACACAGAATACGATTGCTATTATACTGATGAAAACACAAGATATATCTATTGTGAACCATTTGTAGGAGAACATCCTAGTATTATCAAAGGATAATTAATGCCTAAACTATATACTAACAAGCGTCAACTTAAAACTCTCATCCGTAAGTACAATAAGCTATGTAACACAAAAGAACAAGAATTACTAAAAGACAAACACATACAAGAATCTATACAGTTTATACAGTATATGACTACTAAGCAATCTATTGTGATCAAACTATGTGATGAGGTTATATCATCTAAAGGTAGAGGGCAGCTAAAGAAAGAACTAAGACAATTCGCAACTAGAATAAAAGCTAACATTAGCTAGATTATTCTAGCAGGTATACATCAGAAACAAACCAGAGCCATATAAGATGTCTAGTCTTAATCAAAATAAACACAATAAGTGTTATTAGATTTGCAATATTGAGATTTAATTACCATACTTTTAAAGTTTGGTTTTACTAAGTAAACACTCAATGGTGTTAGGCTAAACAACATCATTGATATATACCTACTAGAGTAATTTAACACAAAAGGATAACTAATGAAAATACAACTACAAGATACTAACAGTAAACTAAAGATGGAGATAGACTTACAAGTATTTGAAGTTATGGCAGATAAAGGTATTTTAATTAAGGCTACAGAAAGTGTTAAAAGGTATACTAACGGAGTACGTAAATAGTATTTACATTTAATGAAGATTTAGTATTTGTTTCATCAATAGGTAAAATATATCTATGGAAAAATGATTTTATAACTATTGAATATTAACATAAAGGATAATTAATGGAAGAGGAAGCATATTTAACAGATTTAAGAAATCAAGGTTATAGTTATGATTACATAGAAGGTGTAAGAGATAGTTACTATCTAATTATAAACAGCAAATATTTCGATACAAAGGATAATTAATGAAAATACCGCTAAAGTATTCAAATTATAATGATGTATCGAACAATAAAAACTTTAAACTATTTGATACCATAAAAGTAGAAGTATATGCAGCATTATATGCAGAAGTAGATATCTATATAGGTACAAATGATAAACACCCTTCAGATAAAGGTGTATGGGGAGTACTGGATATTAAATGGAATCAATTTAGCGAATGGAGTAAACCACATTTTAGAACAATATGTACTGTACATACAATAATACCATATACTAAACGAGACTTAAATCTATACCTTAATGGATTACGAGAAGGTTGGGACACAGGAAAAAGAAGAGTATCTTCTAATCTAGTATCTGATGAAGAACTAAACATAATTAAATCAATTAGAGATTATGTAAAGACTGAAAAAGAAGAAGCAATAGAAGATTTTAAAGATAATTGCTTTAATTAAAGGATAACTAATGAAAAAAGAATTCGTATGTATGGAAGAAACCATACATGATACACAAAAGAAAATACGAACTTGGGTATCTTCAGGATACACTATAGAACTTACAGCACAACATCTAGTACCTATTGAAGATACCAATGGCACTAGATTCTTAATTACATCTCTATGGAGATGGAAAGAGTAATACACCCAGAGCCTCATATGCAAGATGGAGGTGCATGCAGTGAAATCCTGTATCCTTTGGATTCATATGTTTTCATAGGTAACTCCTTAGTACATAGTACTTGGCTATAAAGACCAGTTGAGACCTAGCCTGCTCAACTACAAATGAAGTAGTAGTCTAAGCGGTAATTGACACTCGCCTTTTAAGTGAGAATTGTAGATTTCGAGTATCTACCTACTTCACCACCTTAATATAAGGAATAATAATGATACAATTATCTCTACCTCCAGAATCTCTTATTGATAATATGCGATTAACAAGACAAGAAAAAGAAGATAAAACAGAATTATATTATGCCATAATTGGATCTATTAGAACGCAAGTAAATATTAATAAAACATCAGGATATCAAATAGCAAAAGCTTTAGATATATTTAGAAACGATACTATATTTTTAGAAAAAGTATTACTTCACATAGGTTATGATTATAAATATACTAAAAATGTAATTAGGTTAATTAAGCAATATGCTAAAGAGACAACCTTAAATTAAATAAGGAATAGTAATGACTAAACAAGAACTAATAAATAAATTTAATATATCATCCCAATTTGATACTGTAGTCAAATCAGACTATAAACTACAAGATTATAAATCTACTCACTATATACTATGCCCTAAGTATAATATATTAATCGATAATGAGTCATATCAATACCATCAATCAGCTCAGTTTTTAAAAGAAAATGTTCTTAACCAAAAGAATATTCATTGGAAAATTGAAATACCAAAAGATATAGATAAGTCACAAATCACTACCATCTGCAGCTCCGATAATAATCAGCTTGAACTAGAGTATAGAAAAACGTTTAACTATAAAATATACAATACAGGAAACCATATTAGTATACTTAACCCTCTATTACCTAAACAGTTATCAGATGAATATCTCCTATTTGCTTTTAGAGCAATACTAGAAAATGCATTATTATTCATTCAGTACACTATGGACGACTTTTTAGAGGACTTTGGTTATGTAGACAATATTGAATCTATGCGTAAAGGTGAAAATATCTATAAACAATGTGAACAAACATATCGTAAACTAAATCTATCTGAATGTGATATGCAAGGACTATTAGATACTTTATCTGAATTTGGTATAGAGTAATGACAATAGATGAACTATTAGCTAATTATACATTAACAGGATCACGTGCATTTAATTGTAACACAGATGATTTACAATACTCATTATGTAAAATTTATTTTAAAACAAAAGAAGATGCACAACATATATGTGATATATTAAACTATAAACAATTTGATTTATAATAAACAGTTGGGAGCTATTCAGACCTACTTGATCAATAGGTGTCGAAACTTAGTGGGAATAGCAGTCTATCCATATGCGGGAGCTGGATGACATAAATAATAAATTTAACACAAGGAACTAATATGAGAGAACATACAGAAGAACAAGTAGTATTTAGTTGTAACAATACACTAGATAACCTAAATACATATCCTATAGCTAAACTATATGATATGAAATCTATAGTTCGCATCTATCAAGGTAGGTACCCGATAGGTAAGACATCTACTTTATTAAAGAAAACATACAAAGCTTTAGAAGATAGAATCAAAGAAGTTAAAAAATGGAGTAACTAATGACTAATCTAGGTATAACTAAACCATATCAACAAGGCAAATATATTAACTTTGCTACCTCATTAGATAAAACAGCAGCTAAGATAAATGAACTTAGAACTACACATAATGTAAAAGTAATTACTCAGCAACCAGTATCAGTATGCCAACCAAGTGGCAATCCTGGAATAATAATCTATACATCTTTACTCATTAAGGAACTGTAATGAAAGCTATATCATTGATTATAATAGCAGGAATATTATTAGTACTAGGAGCATTATCACATGAAGTAGATATGTGTACTACTTACAATAGAACACACAACTTTAACTCTAAAGCATTTTGGTTAAATTGGGACTATGATGAAAAATAAACTATTATTCTTATTCAATATGAATCCTGACCTTAAGTTATATAACACAGCTTGGGAAGATGTAGGGTGTATAGAATACATATATTTTAATAAAAGAACTAACAAAATCCATTATTATTGTAATCACAATGAAATAGATAAATTAGATGAACCAGCATATACAGCTTTAGATTATACCGGAGAATGGTTAGAATGGAAAGAATAAAAACTAAACTACTATTTCTATTCGAATTAAACCCTGATCTAAAACTATGTAATATAAATTGGGGATTTCCGGATTATGATGAATATATTTATTTTAATAAAGACGATAATTGTATATGGTATTACTGTAAAGAGCCATACTATACAACTAATGGACCTGCCAGTATAGCTTTAAAAGCTAAAGGTAAATGGGTAGAATGGAAAGAAAATAACATAAAGAGGTAAATAAAATGAATATAACTATAGATATAACTAACGATATAGTAAAACAATCACTTGAAAAATATATAGATAATGAAATAGAACGATTGGATATATGGGAGTCTGATAGTCTAGCAGATAAAGTATATACTATTGTAGAATTGGAATTAGATAGTATATTGAAAAGTAGGTTAGAAATTATAAAAATAGAGGTAGAAGAACAAATAGCAACATCACTAACAGGTATAGTAAAAGAAATATTAAGTGAAAAATTAACTAGTTAAATAATATAAGGAATCAAAAAATGGAAGCAACTATAATCAAATCAAATATTAAAGCCCAAACTACAGGTCAATATATAGCACCTATAGTTCTTATGGGATCTCCAGGTTCAGGTAAATCAACTAAAGTAGCTTCTATTGCTAAAGAACTAGGTATGAGTCTACTTGATCTATCTGGTGCCACTATATCTACAGAGCAGTGGTTGGGATTACCCAGTGAACTTAAAGACAAAGCAATAGATAAATACGCACTATCAAAATCTACTGAACATAGATACACTCAATGGTCTGTACCAGAAGTTATCTATCAAGCTAACTCAATGGCTATGGATAATCCAGCTGGAGCTATTATTCTTATAGATGATGTACATGCTATGCAGAAGACAGCACAAGATGCTCTATATGAACTATTACTTAACCGTAAACTGCAACAATATAAACTTCTACCTAATGTAGCTATCATAGCAACAGCTAATGATTCTACTGAAGCAGGGTTTGATGGATTTGGTTCAGCTATTATCAATCGTATGCAAATACTTAAGATACAATTCAATCCAGCTCAATGGTATGAAACAGTAGGTATTCAGTTACATAGATATGTATCTTCATTCTTGAAACTTAACCTGAACTTCTTACAAGAACAAGAATCTACAGAGACACCGTATGGTACGCCTAGATCTTGGGATTTCTTATCTACTTGTCTTAATAATCTAGATGATCAGTTCATACAAGATAATATTCTAACTATAGCTAAGCAATATGTATCATCTGAAGCTGCTACAGAACTAGCATCGCATGTTGCATACTTAGAGAAGATTAACTTCAGAAAAATACTAGATGACAAGAAACCATTAGATATATCTAAGCTATCAGCAATAGATCAGATAGTATATCCATTTATCCTTGATTGGGCAGAGACTATACAAGATGCAGTATATTGTATAGATCTAATGAATCTTAACAAAGATAATCATTCATTCATAGGATTCAGTGCAGGTAAATTCTGGGCATACTACCAAAATGAATATATTAACAAGAAACCTATCACTATAGCTCAATCTATATTACTAGATAAGATACTAGATAAAGACAATATAGCTGAATATAAGTTATCTAAGAAAGATACTAAACTAGTTAAAGAAGCTACCTTCGAAGACAGACCAGCTATACTAACTATTATGAATCAGTATATTATCTAATGAAGAATCTACCAGAATCTTTCAATATGTTTGATGCTAAAGCAGTTAAATCTAAATTATGCCCGTTATGTGGAAATACTTTAGATAAGAATGCCTACTGTAATAGCTGTAAAGTGTGGTTTAGAGTAAACTATTTAAAAACTTTTATAACAATAGTAAATAGACGTACAACTAAATCAACACCTATTAAATGAAAGGATAACTCATCGCTAATTGGACACAAATAGATATAACTATTACGTTTGATAATATATTCGAACTTAAACATTATAGAGAACACCATTTTACTAAAGATGAATGTTATGAGTATAATATACAAACACACTATTTAGGTATACAAGGTACCACTATGACTATAGGAGGAGAAGGTAGATGGGAAGCAGATAAATCAAATCTTCTATCTGATCTACATGAGTTTAACCCAGTATACATACATATAGCTGAATCTGAACCGGGTAATGACTTCTTCTATGAGTACGAAGAAAATAATAACGAAAGTATATGTGACTATTATACTAAATACTTTTCAGTTGCATCTATTAACTATTACGGTATAGATGAATTTACATATATATTTGAAGACTATAAAACAGTAGACGATATACCAGAAGATCTCCTAACCATATTAAACAAGGCCGATATAGACCCTGAAGATGTATTATGGTATAATGAATCAAATGAAACAAAGGAAACAACATGACAGAATCAATTTTTATTGAACAAACAGCAAATCATATAATACAAGAATTAGCATATCTTAACAACCAAATCATAGGTTCAGATAAAGTAGCATTCACAGCATTAGGTATGTTTCTTAAACTACCTATTACAGTAGAAGTACATAAGTACCCAAATGATGCAGAATCTAAGAAGCTGCAATTACCAGATCTAATGGAAGTATTCTCTTGTTATACAGATCCAATAGAACAACAAGTACACTTTACTTTCTTTTACAGAGATGCTAAACAACTTAAGTATATAGCTAAGATAGCTAAGAAACAATCTATATTCTTTGCATATCACTATATGAAAGAAGTACAACATATTTTACGTAAGCATTATACAGCACCATTTCAATCTATGCTACTTAAGAAGTATAAACAACGTACTGACCCTCACTTTACTATCAAACTAGCTTGTGACTATAAAGTAAACAATATCATGGATAGTTTATTTACACAAAGTAGCCTTAGATCAGAATGGTCTACTATCAGAGAACATATAGCTTTTAACGAAGATTACAAAGAACTATCTGAAATAGAAATAGTTAAGCATCTTAAGAAGCAATCTCATAAATGTCTTCCTGTTACTAACAGTGATAGATACATAGTATCAGAGATAAATGGCTTTAAATATATCACACCAAAGAATCTAATATCAGGTAACATAGCTCAAGATATACAAACACAGAATCTAGCTAATGCTATCATTAACGTTATTAGAACTAACTCTAAAGGTACATATGGTGCAGATATTATGATAGAGTCATTTGAATCAATCAAAACAGATGCAGCATGGTTTGATAAACTTAAAGGTACTATCACCAATACTATCTATAACAAAACAAACAAACATGACAGAAGCTGGAAGAATCTTAAACGAACATATAGACATATATTCAAAGCCCCAGCAGATGTATATGCAGATAACAAAGTAAACATTATCCTAACTATTGATCAAAGTGGCTCAATACAAATCAATGACCTACAAAAACTATTAGGTATATTTGAATCGCAAAGCCATAAGATAAACGAACTTATAGTATGTATCTATGATGTTGATCTAGTTTATACTACAAAGATTACAAGTGATTTTGATATATCACAATCACCTAAGTTTAAAGAAGCTCTATCTAAAAGGTATGCAAATGGTGGTACATCTATTATGTCTACTATAAAATATATAGATGAACTAAGTATTAAAGATAAATCTAAATATATTTGTATAAAAATGAGTGACAATTATGATGATGGTAATGAAGCATGGAAAGCTTATCCAAGTATGAAGAAATTCACTTGGTTCTTTCTATCTCCACAGAACTGCCCAGAAGTAGACACCAACATCTGCCATGGCCTAAATATTAAATTACCATAAGTAAGGTTCTTCCTTACTTATTAAGGAGAACTAATGCTATTTTCAGAAATATTTAAAAATCAATTTGAACCTAGATTCGATGCTGCTCATATTAGTATAAATCATGAAAGTAGATTACTATCTATCACATTATTGGATGGGCGAATTCATACACGAGCAAATGTATATTTTGATAAATATCATGATATTTATACGGAACAAACTAAGACCAGACCTTATAACTATTTTACAACCTGTGATGCAAAACTATTATTTGAAAAACTACTAGGCAACGAATTAAGTGATCTTGAATTTAATTTCATACTAAAAACTAATGAACAACATAAATTATATGTATTTGCTAATTCAGCTATATATAATATCAAATTAAAGTAAATTAATGACAGTACGTTTTAAACAAATATCTGAATATAGTAAATCACAGTTAGATAATAAGTTTACTTATATAATAGTAGAAGATATAATAGTACCTAAAAATACTGCAAAAGCGATATCAGGTAAAGAACTACAGTTAATAGAACTGATGTCAACTATTCATGTGTTAGTAGACAACCATACCTATCAAGTATTCGAAGCCCTTATAGTGGATGAAGATAGATTCAAATTCAATTTATTCAGAAAAGAAATTAACTTAAGGAACAACAATGTATAAATTCAAATCTTCTGACTATATATCTCTTATCGAATCATGGTTAGTTAAGGCTAACACAGAAGGTAGAACATATTGTAATAGAATGAAATATAAAAATGACTCTCTATATTCATACTCAACACGTATAGCACAAATAGATAGAGATAATAACTTTATGTTTATTACTTCACATAAGTATTCTAATACAACATCAAGACAAATAAGAAAACTTATAGATCTTATTCCTGATAAATATAGAGTCTTTCCCTTATTCACTAGACCTAGAATTGCTTATGATTATTTTGTAACTAACATAATAACTGCACAAGGAAAGTATAAACGAGCATATAAGCATAAACAAAATCGTAGAAGAGAACTAGAACAACTTATAACAGAAGCACATGATTTTGTATCTATTCTAGCTTTACATCCAAATTACATTCAATTCAATATACCAGATAGAATGGAAGAACTACATAAGCATATATTTGAAGCTAAATTACAACTAGGAGCTAACTAATGAATGAACTAGAACATACATTAATAATGAATGAACTAAATAAACCTAAACTTACACTAAAGTATTTACATGCTACTATTAGATCTTCACTAGATTATATTAGTAGACAACGTATATCTAAAGAACTTAAACAAGGAACAATCTATCATTTCAGAGTAGCTACTAAAGCTTTTAAATTAATACAAACTAAAACAGATAATTATCCTCTATTCTATGAAAAAGATCTTAATAGTATTTCAAATAGAATAGTAGATTACCTTAAAAAACATATAGTAGATTATAGTACAATAGTTAACCTATTTGAATTCTATAATATCTATATAAGTTATACAAACTTAGAAACTGTTAAACTATTTGCTGAAATAGCTCAAGATAAACCATTTCCAAATCTAAATATATATGTATTATCTATAGCACATAAATATCATGTAACACTTGATGATAGAGTTAGACTGCCTATAGCTATTAAGTCACTAGATTTATCTTTACCTAATACAGGTAAATATACAGTTCTTACTCAGCTATACAACTACTACAGAAACAAACCAAATGACCGGGAATCAGAAAATGACCCTGTAACTGAAGAACTTATACAAGAACAAACATACATATTACAAGCAACTAAGGAACTATATAATGATACAATTCAACGAAGCTGATCTACTAGCATACTTCGCAGCTGTAGTAACTATTATGTACTTAGCTAATCATACATTCTAAAGGACCTATATGAAAACTACACAATACCTATATGGAGTATCTCCTACTGAGTTTAGTGATTTACCTTATTCTATAGCTTTACAATATAAAATAGGTAAAGCATCTATTCTTATAGAGGAGTTGTATGAAGTATCTCATCCAATCAGAGATGATATACGGATACATGATATACATAAAGCAATCAAATTCAATGCTAAACTACTAGAGGAACTTAAATGTTAAATCTACCTACACTATACAAACGATCTAAAGCAGGTAAACTACAATTATTTGATATACAAGTTACTTCAAATACATATACAGTAACTTGGGGGTATGTAGACGGTAAAGAGCAATCTAAAACTACAACAGCCTTACCAAAGAATATAGGTAGATCTAATGCTACTACAGATGAAGAACAAGCCTTACTAGAAGCTAAGGCACTACATGCTAAGAAGATCAAACTAGGATATACTACATCACAGGATACAACTTCTACTAGACATCAAGCTATGAAGATAAGCAAATGGCCTCCTAAGAAAATGCCAGATTATCCTCTATACGTACAGATTAAATACAATGGACTTAATGCTACATATAAGAGAACAAACAACACTCTACAACTACTATCTAGGACAGGTGAAGAATATCCTATACTTCCTGAGAATAAACAAGAAGTGTTAGATTTAATGGATAAACTACAATGTAATGAATTAGTAGGTGAGCTATGGGCTGATAGTCTTTCTTTACAAGAAATAGTATCTTATGTTAAAAAACCAAAGGAATTTTCTAACATTATTAGATTTATGTTATTTGATATAGGGGACTTGCCTATTATGAATTTCCAAAATAGATGGAAATATTTAACAGATAATGTTATATTTGCATATACACATATACTTCCAGCATATACTAAAATAGTAAACAATGAAACAGAATTAGCAGAATTTTACTATAGTACTATACGTGATGATTATGAAGGTATAGTTATTAAACACCCAGAAGCAGAATATAGGCACGGTGTTAGATCTAATCAAATGTGGAAACTTAAACCAGTACAATCTACAGAAGTAAAGATACTAGATTATAACTTAGATAAGAATGATCATCCAGTATTTATAGTAGAATATAACGATAAACAATTCAAAACTAAACCTAAAGGTACTGACGTAGAACGTAAACAGATAGTAAAAGACTTCGACAAACTATACCGTAACAACTATGGTACAATAGAGTATGAAATGCTTTCAGATGGAGGAATTCCTACAAAGCCAATTTTTATATCTTTACGTAAATGTGACAATACTGGAGAACCCTTGGAGTAAACTATGCTAAACCCATTTCTACTTAAATCACATGATGCTATCTTATGTGAATCTATAGATGAAGCTAATAGTCTTATAGCTAAATTACGTAATCTTGGTTTTTACTGGGATCCATGCCTAAAGGGTTCTATAACTAATATACTAGAGGACTTATATAGATGGTCAAAAGATAACAGGTTCCTTAAAATATCTAAAGGTACTCCTCTATTTATTTTCACTCATCTAGATGATCCTGAACCTTCTAAACTACTTACATGTCATATAGCATCCTCTAAACATAGTAAATGTATCTACTATAAAGATCTAATACAGTAATATATTAGCGAGCTGGTATAACTAAACACACACATATTATTGTTATTCCTTTGACAGATTTTTGATCACAAAGTTATACCAGTTCACTAATATATTATATATGTAAGTAGTACTATACTAAATTAAGTATAAATGCTTTAAACATTGGGATTCTATTTAATATCAGGTATATATTTGATCTATTCTAGTAAGATAAAGCTCAAATCTGAGCTTTTATTAAGTTAGTTTAAGCAAATATGAGCTATAATTTTATCACCACAATAAATTACAAGGATTGCTTATGGATAAGTATAGCGAAAATTATCTTAATATTTCTACAAAGGTATATAAGCCTTTGTCAGAAAATACTAAATACGAACGAGGAGTATACATGTTTACAGATAAATACCTAGATGAACTAAATACAGAACTAACAGACAGTGCATATAAACTATACCATTTTTATTATAGAAAAGCTACATTTAATTACTTTAAACCTAATGACAATGAGTACATAGCTAAAAAGCTACATTGGTCAGTAGCTAAAGTTAAACGTATACGTAAAGAACTAAAAGATAAAAAGTATCTACTAGTTTTAAGTGATACAGGTAAAGATGGTACTAAGTACTATAGAGTACTAATGGGTACGGATGTAATAGAACATTATTACAAATACGGTAAATTACCTAATAAACCAGAAGTACTACCAGACGTAAAGGATTAAAAATGGTTACAGAACAACAAATACAGAAACAGATCTCAAAGTATCTTACATCTATAGGTGCATATACATTTGTAACTATATCTACTAATAGATCAGGTGTACCAGACATTATAGCATGTCATAATGGAGTATTCTATGGTATAGAAGTAAAGAAACCTAATACAGTACATACTACTACTCCTATACAACAATACAACATAGATGCTATTATACAATCAGGTGGTACAGCATTCGTAGCAACATCAGTAGAAGATGTCAAACGATTTCTTGAACCTAATACAGACGAAGTATGACCTACTTAACATGTAACACTTGTAATCGACTAGAAACATGCCAAATTCTAACAGAAGCTATTAAGGTAGATCAATCTATAACTAAACACACTTTTGGCTGTATTCTCTATAAGAATGATTTTTACAAGGGGTATTCAACTAAACTATCATTAAGGAGTAAACCAAATGACCACAGAATGTTTTAATGAACTGCTAGAAATAGCTTTCAATAATCAAGTAGCACTAGATCAAGTAGAAATAGCAGAGTATCTATCATACATAGCAGAAGAATATGGTATTGAATTCAGTATCAGTAAATACAGACTAACAGACACACTAGAGGAGTATCTAAATGAATTGGAAAAATAAGATAACAGCAGAATTTGTAATATCTATTGCATTTGCAATAATGTCAGCATTTGCAATAATGTCAGCATTTGCTAATAATGAAGCAAACCAAAATTATCTACTAACAACAGCTATGATATTCCTAGCAGCATATGGTGTTATTATAGAAATAAGGAAACTAAATGAATCTGCATGAACAACAACAGCAAATAGATGATATATCTAAACAAATAGTAGATCTACAAAAACATAAGCAGTCTCTCATTGAGCAGTATAAGAAAGACAAGAGAATTTATGATGAATTAAATAAGAATGCAAATGAACGTAATAGGTTACTAGCAGGGTATAATTTTCAAGAAATAAAGAATGTAATAAAAGTATTACTAATGGCAGAGAACAGAGGTTATGTTGAAGAATTCAATATAAACAGAATACCTGAAGGACTATTAGATGACGATGGGTTTATTGATCTATGTATAATAGCATTAGGACAGTCTTTTATAACTAAATATAAGAAACAAGGTATTACAACAGATATTATAGATGGTGGTATAGCTATCAGTAAACCTAAAGAAAGAAATTGGTTTATTGAATCTAGACGTAGACTAAATAGAAAGCTAAAACGATCTGAGATAAAAGATTACGTTCAGAAGTTCTATGATAACGGCGGAGAACGTAAGTATCCTATAGATCAAGTACATGGAAAATATGAATACTAAGGAAACTAAATGACTATATTAGAACAAATAGAAATTATGCAGGCATATGCAGATGGTAGAGAAATAGAATTTATAGATAGGTATAATATATGGCGTTCAGCACCTAAGCCATCATGGAACTGGAAAGATTGTCTATATCGTATCAAACCATCATTTGAATGGAGTTTTCCACCTACTACATACCGTGCAGACAATTATGGAACAGCAGAATGTAATATAATAGCAGATATTGTAGATTTAGGTATTATCCGTTCTACTAGAAAACAAGCAGAAGACTCACACGCACGTATGGTACAATCTAATGTATTAGAGCAACTAGTGTATCAATTTCAAAATGAAGTAACATATAAGGATACCTGTTATATATACTTAGATGCAGATAATACTTACAAATTGTCTAATGCTGTAACACAACATATAGGCGGAATACAAATGAACCACATAACAGCACAAAAAATATGTAATCTACTTAATTCAGGAGAAGTAACATTATGAAAATATACATACCAACACATTATAATAGCGGAAACCAACACGTATATCCATCTTATAATTTTATAAGTGGACCTAACGGAGAACTAGTATTAGATAAAGTATTTTCAACTAAAGAATTAGCTGAAGAATATCTTCATAGAAAAGATTTTACAAGTAATAAAATACTAGAATTTGATATTATATCTTCTATAGAAGAACTTGATATATTAACACAGGAGAAGTAACATTATGATAAAACAGAATGGGCTAAACATAGAGAAACTATTATATGGTTTATGGATCAACCAGAAGGAGCTGAGATATGGTGTAAAGGTAGTTTAAACGAATGGAATTTAAGTGCTCAACCAACTTGGAACATTGAATGTGAATATGTTATCAACGATAGTTACAGCGAGTATAGAAAAGCAATAGAAGACAGTAAAACAGTACAATATTTAAATATAGAAATGAAATGGGTTGATTTACCAGTAAAGTATAGTTTTCAACAAGCTTTTAAGTATAACAAACTTACTGCAGAAGACTATCGTATAAAACCAGATGAACCTGAATTTAAAGTAGGTGATTGGGTTATCCATAATGATGGTACTATAGGACATATTCTTGCTTTTGTACCATCTAAAACTAATCAAACAATCCAAGTTCAATGGCCTGCTGGAATGGGTGTAAGTAGACCTAGCTCATTAACAATTTGGGAACCTACTAATGATGAACTAGTAGTATGTAACTACCGTAATGGTAGATGTATTGTTGAACCATATGATCCTAATAATACAGACTACTATACAATACAACCGTTAATATATGATTTTACTATCTACAAATAACCAACGGGAATAAATTTGTACCAAGGATGAGACGCCGATTTTAGACTACTTATTCAGCCGACGAGGCTCGAAGATAAGTCTACAATCAAGTCGAAGACGTAGTGTGCAAATTTATGGGAGTTGGTTTATATATCTATATAAGTATACGCATACGAGCATACCGCTATAAGTCATCAGACGCACACCTAATCGAGACATTCCCTATTGCCTACGCGTCAGGCTCATCGCCTGTCACATAGTCAAAGACTCATGGTCTCTCATAGGCGCACCTCTTCAACTTATAGCTATTCAGTTGTGTTAATATATTTTTACTTGACAAATGTTATTTTTTTGGGTATAATTTTACATAAATTTATTAAATTTATTAGTAAAATTTACAAACATCTATATTATTATGGTTACTAGCCTGTTCTTTCTGAGGCCCTCGTGCCTCCACATAAGTAATTATAATAATGCAGATATCAGAGCAGCCTAGTAACCTACTCTTCAAGTCTGTAAATTACACACAGGAAAATAATAATGTTAAGAACAAAAATAACTAACTATAAGGAATATATTATGGTAGGAAACGTATTCGTAAAGAACGGATTAAATTTAATATATGGTGCTAGTGGATTAGGTAAAACATTTTCAACTATTAAAGCACTAAACGAAGATAACATAACACCTTATCTTATAGATTTTGATAACAACCTAAGTCCAGAAACAACAGGACTTGAATTTGTACATTTAGACGGAGTAGAAATACTTAAGTTACATAAAGAAGATACTGAAGGTATTGACATACCAGACAATGGTGTATTCATAGTAGATACATGGCAACTATTCATAGATGCAGGAGGTACTATTGACTTTTTAAAGGAAATAGCTAAGTTAGGTAATACAGTAGTTATAGTTGCACATAATAAAGATCTAGCTACTAAACAAAATATACCTGATATGGATAGACGAATAGCTAACCATATGGATAGTAAACTATATCTTGAATATGATAAAGGTAGTAGTACTAAAACAAACCCTAGACCAGAAGGAGTAAATCTCCATATAGAGAAATTACGTAATTACGCTGGTGATAGGATAATACCTAATTGGATGAGGAGATAGAAATGCAGCCTCTACCTCATCAACTAACTAAATCAGAAGAAGTTTTTGACATGCTTAAAAGGAAGAAATATTGCTTACTACAGGGCGAAGTTCGTTGTGTAGATGAAACTACAGAATTTCTAACACCGAATGGATGGAAGTATATATCAGAGTATGAACCAGGTGATCTTGTATGCGAATGGTATGAAGATGGTACAACTAAACTTATAGAACCTTTAGAATATCATAAATATCCTAATAGTGAGTTATATACATTACAAACACCTATAATAGATATGTGTGTAACAGCTAATCATGATATAGTATATGAAACAAGCAGAGGTCATATACGTAAAAAACGTTTTGATGAAGCTGTTAAATTACATTCATTACGTATACCAGCATTTTATAAAAGCCCTGAATCTAACGGATTAGATATATCTATAGAATTATTACGAGTACTGATAATGCATTCTGCAGATGGTTCTATTATAGATAGGACTACTATGAGTAGTAAGATGGCAATTAACGTTAAAAAAGAAAAAAAGCAAATGTATTGTGAATTTCTTTTAAAAGAAGCTAATATACCATATGAAATTTATAAATCTTCAGAAGGGTACAAACGTTATGTGTATACACCACCTAAATGCATAAATTTTAAATCTTTAGAACCTTTATGGGGATTAAATAAAAAACAAATGAAACTATTATTTTATGACTTACTATTCTGGGATGGTAGTATTTATGTACGAAATGATACAAAACAAACTGTAAAAAAGTTTACAGGAAATAAACAAGACTGTACTATAGTACAACATATATTTAGTTGTGTAACAGAAAAACAAGTTGTAATGCATAAAGATAAGAGAACTTACGTAAATAATGATATATACGAGGTAAATATTTTACAAGGGAAATATAGATTATTACAAAAGAAAAACCAAACAGAAATAACTAAGCATATAGGAACTAGTTACTGTTTTACTACCAATTCAGGTATGTGGTTAATGCGTAGGAATAATAAAGTTATACCTACTGGGAACTCAGGTAAGAGCCTTACAGCATTACTAGCTATAGCTAAGTCACGTACTATTAAGTCTATACTTATTCTTACTAAAAAAGCAGCTATAAAAGGGATCGAGAAATTTATCAATGACCCTGAACTAACTAAGTATTGGGAACATCAGTCTCATTATGTAACTAACTATGAAGCATTAGGTAGATTTGTAACTCGTACTAAATCTAAATCAGGTAAGACTATCAAGCCTGTAGAGGAACCACAGTTCAAACTTAATCCAGATGACTATGACTTTATCATATGTGATGAACATCATGTACTAGGTAAAGTAGGTAAACCATCTAAGAGATACAAACTACTTAAGATATTTGCTGGTGATAAACCTTGGTTAGCTATGTCTGGTACATCATTTGTAGAGACACCTAATCAAATATACTATGCAACTAGTTTCTCTACTAAGACACCATTTCCACATAAGTCCTTTTACACATTTTTTAAGGAATATGGTATTCCAAATCCTATACAAATTAGTAGAACTGAGTTCCGTGAGACATATAAGCTCGCGCAACCCCAACTTTTGCAGTATATCAACACTTTCTCTGTTTATATGACACAAAAAGATGCAGGGATTGATGAAAGTTTACAATCTAACATAGTACTACATAAAGTGGAATTATCTAACTTTACTAAGGTATTATACAATAAACTACAAACAGATAGAGTCATACCTATAGGTGATACTCTACTAGTAGCTGATTCTATAATGAAATTAAACACTAGTCTATATATGTTAGAGAAAGGCGTAGCTAAGATAGATGATGACTACTATGAAGTAGGTAATACAGAGACAATAGATTATATAAAGAATAACTTCACTATAACTAAAGACTCAGTAATCTTATCAGCATTCATAGGTGAAAGAGATCTTCTTCGTAAACACTTTCCACAAGCTACAGTAGAGTCCGTAATAAGTAAAGCAGAAGGTGTAGATTATTCTCACGCAGATGTATTCATACTAACTAGTCTTACATTCAGTGGTGCTAAGTATACACAAGTAGTTGAAAGAACTGTTAATGTTAATAACAATCATATAGTTCCTGTAAATATACTAGTTAGCGATAATGCTATATCACATGATGTATACGAAGCTGTAACCAACAAACGAAACTTTAATATAAGCAACTATAAACAGAATAAACTATAAGGATAACAAATGAAACTAACATATAACTATGGAGATATATCAGTAGATATTAAAGCAAATGAAATAGAATTAATAATTAGCTATCAAGCATACACTATACCAGTAGAAGAACTGCAGAATATAATAGATATAGCTAAATTTGTTAAAGATAAATTAGATCCAAATACTAGTAAGTATAACCAACTACAACAAGAAGTTGAAGCAGACCTTTACTGTGGAGATATGCCATTATACTCAAAGAGTTAACTAATGGGAACTTCTAACTATCATAACATAGAAGCTGATAATGTTTACAAAAACAACTCAGTACCATTATATAAGGAATAATAAATGATATCACAAGAACTATTAAGTACTGTATTAGATAGACCTATAAAGTATATAGAGTCTGATATAAAAAAGATAAATTATAATATAAATGGATCAATAACTGAAGGAACTATAGCCTACTTTAATATAGAATGGAAATTTATTAACATATATGAACTTGCACATTTAGTTAAAGAATGGGCTCTTGATGCCTTTCTATTAGAATCAGATATAACAGGTGAATGTAGAGTTTATCCTATAGATCCTAACCATAAAGCTATTATGGCATTAGAGATTGAATTTATAGAAGATACAGAACCAGATGCCATATTTGCAGCAGGTGAATGGGTACTAGAACAACTAAAGGAAAACAAATGAAAAATAAATTAGATTACAACTATATAGCTACAGGTGAAGAACATCTACCACAACACAATCCAAACATATTTAGATGTAACTCTTCATCTATAGCTAACTTTTTTGATTATACACCTTCTTGGTATCAAGAGAAGTTTAACAATGATAAAGCATTTTTAGGCAGTACATCTAGTGTTGCAGGAACTTGTATACATTTTTTATGTGAACAATTCTCTAACAATGGTGTTATTACAGATACAGATAGAGAAGAAGTATATGAGTATATTGACTTACAAGCTAGTGAAGATGTAGATCCTAATGAAGTTAGATCTATGATTAAACCTATGTGGAAAGTAGCTAAAGAGTATCTATTAGCTAACCCATCATCACTTAATGAACCATTCATATACCATGAACTAGCTAACAACCTAATAGTAGGAGGATCTATTGATTCTTTAGTAGATCTAACTGATCCAGGAGCTAAGTACAATTCATTAGACGAACTACCTAGAGATCATCTATATAAGATAATTGACTATAAAACAACTTCAGCTAAGACTAGAGTATCTAAGTGGAGTAAATCTTATAAGTTTCAACAACTATCTTATGCATGGGTATTAGCTAAGTACGGTATCAAAGTAACTCAGATAGAACTACTATTTATATCTAAGCAACAAGGCGGTGGTACAGGTAAATCTGGTAAACCTCTAAAAGTATATCCTTCAGAAGTATATAACTTAACTGAAGAAGTAACTAGTAGTTCACTAGATCTAATAGAAGGTATTATCTATATGATAGTTGACTCTGTTAAACTATTCAACGATAAACCAGAACTACGGCATATCATAGCACAAGACAATAGATGGAAAACAATGCAACCCCAAAATAAGTATAACTTTACTCAACAGGAGATGGATATATGACAAGTACATATTTAGGTAGTGATCAAACAGAGTATATACTAGATTCAGGTAGAAAGATAGTATTATCTATAGAAGAGTTTAATGAACTATTCTCGGAAGTATTAGTAGACTATGAAGATCTAGAGAATAACTTAGAAAATGCTGCAGAGCAGATTGATGAACTAGAAGAGGAATTAAGTACATACTTTAATGCAATAGAAACTATTAAAAAGGTTGTAGATGAATGTCCAGTTTAACTCAGATAATGTGTTTGGTAATTTTTTTATTGCTTTCAATGATGGTAAGTTTTATCTTACTTTCATTAAGTATGATCATGATTTACCAGAAATTGATAATTCACGTGAAATTGAAATATTCACAACATCACGCCAACTCATGGATAGAGTACACAAACTTCAGGAGAAATAATGACAGACGAACAACTTAGAGCAAAGTGGTTAAAAACCAACAAACCTAAAGTATTCCCTGCACCCAAAGATACATGTGAACCTTACTCAGGATTAGTTCTTAAAACTAATATCCATACAGAAGTAAAGTACAATCAATGGGGACAACGTATATGGAATAACTTAGGTAAAACATTCATCACAGATGTAGATGAATCAGTAAGAGACTTTGGAGAATAATATGCATGAAAAAATAGACACAATACAAGATAACTTAGATCTTATACAAGAACAACGTCAGTATATACTAGAACTAGAAGAACTAATTCATGATATACCAGATGTTATAGAAGCCTCAATGGAAGCAAATGCTAATACTCACATAGAGATATGTGCATATAATGCAGCAATAAACGCAGTAAAGCATGCAATCGACAATGCTCTATAAGGCATATAAACACTACAAGAACCACAAGATATATCATTTAGCAGAAGTAGATAATCACAAGATACAAGTAAACGACAAATGGACTAAAGCTTATATTTACTTTGAATCTACTAACCCTAAAATAAAGTATGTCTGTAGTACTAAAGAATTCAATCAGAAATTTAAGGAGGCGTAATGTATAGATTTAAAGAATCAACAGACATTCCACTAATTCAAGTATTTGACCATACAGGACAATTACGTCAAACTATTAGGAACACATTAGCTGCATATAAGAAAAGATGGAATGAATCATTAGCTACTAAACTAGTAGTTATCAATTCAATAGATGAGCTTATACCAGATGTGCCGGTAATACTAGCTGCATACCAAGCACACCAATTACCATCTAAGCTACATCCTCATATACTAGTACCTTCACTAAATGAACTAACACACAAGCATCTTAGATCATTAGTAATTAATCCAGTAGTACATTATACAAAGGACCCAGTAGAAGCTAAACAATGGCTTAACTCGTTACCAGATCTATTTGCTTTCGATACTGAAACCGCTTCACTCTATTCTGATGAAGATAAACTACAATTAGTTGAACAATTGGAGCAAACAATTTCTTTAGAGGAAGCACAACCTATTAGATCTAAATTAGCTTCTAATGCATTAGTTATGGCAAAAAACCAAACTACAATGTATTCTTTTTCTATATCTGAATCAGAAGCATTTGTAATAGATGCTAATGAAGAAACTAATCCTATAGTATTAGATTTTCTAACTTCTACAGATTCTACTGTAGTTATGCATAATGCTATGTATGATATGCGATTAGTTTACAATCGTACAGGTAAGTTTATTAAACACTACGAAGATACACAACTAATGTGGGCAACTATTAAGAATAACACTAATTCATTCTTATCTAAAGTAGGACTAAAAGAACTAGCTAAAGAGATATACAAAGAGTGGGCGATAAGCCAAGATTTTTTTGGTATAGAACATAAATACAATCCAGAGCTAATTAAATACTCAGGGACGGATTCTATGGCTACATTATATTTATTTAATGAAGCACAACTTAAATTAAAGGACACATAATGTCAGCATTAGATAGACTTAATAAACTATTACCTATACCAGAACCTATGGACTCAGGATTTACAAGAGCATATTTTTATAACAATGTAATAAAAGATCTACTACCACCATTAATAACTATGTGTGAAAATGGTATATCACTAGATATGCAAAGAGTATATGCATTAGATAAAGAACTAGATGAAGTATTAGCTAAAGTTGAATCAGACTTAGCTAATAATCCTTTAGTAAGTAAATTTCAGCAGCACCAGTACAAGAAAGCTAAATCTACTTATATAGAAGAACAAAAAGCTAAACAAAGATCAGTAGCTTATTATATTAAACCTTTAGACTTATCTAAAGTAGATCATAGGTCATATGTAATGAACTATATCAATATAATCAGCCCTTTACCATATACACCATCTACTCTTTTACCAGATGGTACTACTAAATGGACTGCTAAAGATGTTAAACACCTTCTTACTATACAATCACATCACCTAGTTGAACAAGTAGCGGATAAATCTATGAATCCAAATTCTACTGTAGCATTAGCTGCAATGAGAATGTTAGCTATAACTAAAGCTAATCTATACAATAAACGTTATATAGATGCTATAGAAAATGTAGATGAATCTATTTTACCTCCATTCAATCCAGGATCTACTAAACAGAAAACAGAGTTCTTTGATTTCCTTAATGTAGCACCTATAGCTTTTTCCAAAGACACAGGTAATCCAAGTTGGGGTAGAGCAGAACTTAAAGAGTTACTACATACTACTACAGATACTGATCTAAAAGATGCTATTCAATCTATGATAGAATATTCACAAGGAGCTATTATAAAGAATAACTTTGTTAAAGGATTCATAGATTGTTCGATTAATGGTAATCTTAAAGGGAATATTAAGATTTTTGGAACTAAAACTTTCCGCCCAACTAGTGGAGGTACAGGATATATCAATTTCCTTAACATGCCTTCAACAGGTTCTATATTCAGTAAACCTATCAAGGAATGTATCATAGCTAGAGAAGGTTTTATTCAATTATCAAGTGATTATAGTAGCTTAGAAGACAAAGTAATAAGTTGTTTATCTCATGATAAAAATAAAATAATTACACAAACAGATTCTGAACTAGATGCTCATCTATTTCATGCTACAATTTATTTTAGAGATAAGTTTACAGCAATATTAGGTGATTTACCTCATCGTGAATTAACTATTGCTGCTAAAGAAGCAATGGATAATGGTAATAAAGAAATCAAAGCATTACGACAATCCAGTAAAGGAGTAACTTTTGGCGCTTCTTACGGAGCGTTTCCTCAAAAAATTGCAGATTCTATAGGTTGTTCATTAGAAGAAGGTAAACAAATATTTGATGCTTACCATAATGATATGTATCCTGGTATATCTGCATGGAGAGATGAAGTATTAGCTAAAGCTAAACAACAAGGTGAAATTGAAATGGGCCTAGGCGCACATATCATAGTAGATAATATAGATAAAGACGCTAGAACGGTCTTTAATAGCCAATCCCAGTTCTGGTCAATACTTACTCTTATAGCATTAGCTAAATTACATTTTAAAATACAAGAAGCTAATCTACAAGATGATGTACTTATAGTAAATACTATTTATGATGCTATATATCTAGAAGTACGTAATGATCCTACTACAATAAAATGGGCAAATGAAGCATTAGTAGAATGTATGAATGTAGATTTTCTAATAAATCAAACAGTAGCTAATGACGCAGAATGTGAATTAAGTTATAACTTATCTAATACATTAGTATTAAGTAAAACAGCATCTATAGAAGAAATACAACAAACATTAGATAAACTAAAGGAATAACATGAAATTATATTTCATAAATAGCTATAAACATTACTTCTTATATGCTAACCATGACGGAACAGTACTATATGAAGCGCAAGGATATAAAGATGATTTTAGTCCCGTATCTGACTTATTCAATTTAGAATTAGATGACGAATGTAATGAAGTTGATATAACTCGTTTACAATTTTACTCTTGGTTAAATACAGAAGAAGAAAATCGAAAATGGTTACAAAGTAAACTTAGTCACTATAAATTAGAGGAACAATGATGAAACCAGTATACATACTAACACAAGAAGAACTTGATGAGCTTATGGACTCACAACCTTCTGCAATAGTTAAACAAACAAATGAGAATCTAATTAAGACAATAGAATCTCTAACAGCTAAACTAAATACTGAACAATACAGAGCAGATGAACTAGAAAAAGAACTAGCCCTTAGAAAACTAGGTAGAGATGTACCAGTAGAATCTACTGAACCTGTTAAGATAGATAATCTAACTAGTATAGTTCTAGCATATAACTATAACGATACAGGTAAAGTTAAATCTACTATAGAAGCCATGGTAGAAATATTACCTTTTACAGATAAAGAAATTAAACAAACTCTTAAACAAGCAGTTAAAGCTAATCTTATCTATCGTAAACGTAATAGTTACTACATAACAGGAGATACAGCATGACTTATGAAGAACGTAAAGAAGCTATATCCAACCTAGTTAATCTATACGAAGCAGATCTTAAGGATGTATTAGCTACATCACATAAGTTTGAACTAAATAGACTACCTCAGCATATACAAGATATTATAGAAGTAGTTACTGCTAAAGCTCCTAACTATTCTAATGTAGCAGCATTAGCTACAGCTAACTATGCTATATCTCATGTAATAGGGCAGTGTAGACCATTAATAGATGACCTAGTATTCTCTTCAGATAGATTGATCATAAACACCTATTCTGTAATTATATCTGGCAGCGGTTCAGGTAAGTCATCTTCAACTAATGGACTCTTGAAGGCATTCCAACCCGCACTAGATCTAGTTAACGGTGAAAGAATGAAAGCTCAAATAGAAGTAGCTAAAAACATAGCCTATCGTGAACTATCTAAGGATGAACCAACTCTTACAATAGATCAAGTACAACCTGATGACTACGAACAATATCTTAAACCTCTTCCAAGGACAGTAGTCTCATCAAGCAGCACGAGAGGAGGAGTTAGTACGCTACTATCTAGACTACAATCAGAGAAATTCTCAAGTCTAGGTCTTACTTTTGATGAACTAGGTATGTCACTTAAATCAGGACCAACTACAGCAGAAGTTATGCATCTTTTAACAGAAGCATTTGACATAGGTAATATTGAATCTCCTGAGTTTAAGAATGTAGAAGTTAAAGAAACATCTATATCTAATATGGCTATTAACCTATTAGCTCATTCTAGTCCTAAGATCATATTCTCTACTGATTCAGTTAGAGATCAATTATCTATGTTATTTTCAACTAGTTTTGCTAGAAGATCATTCTTTTTCTTTCCAGATCAAGATGAAACTGTAGAAAACAATGTAGTACCAAATACTATAGAAGCTAGTAGAAACCTAGCTCATGCTAGAAGAGAAATAGTAGCTCACAAAACTCCAGACATATCAGACAATATGACTAAAGCAGTTGAACGTCTACTAACTAATGAAGAGAATAGGTTAGTTAAATTCGATCATAGTGCAGCTACACTATATGCAGATTACTATGAGTATTGTCAACGTAAAGCAGAACTACTAGAAGACTCATCTATCCTACAGATAGAACTATCAGGTAGATCATTCCGATTAGGTAAATTAGCTGCAGTATGGACATTAGCAGGTGGATCATCTATCATTACTAGAGACATAATGGAAGCCGTTATTTATCTAGCTGAGTATTCTAACAAATATCTACAAAAATTTGTTAAACTAACTACAGCTAAACCATATGAATTATTAGCAGATGTGTTCCTAGCAGGTAAGCAAACATATATCACACTAGATTCAGCACTAACTAATGGTTATATCAACAGAGTTACACCTACTTTCGCAGAACTTATTGAACCACTTAACTCAGTTCTACGTAAAGATGGTATATGTTCATACAATGAAGACTTGAAAACTTTTGTATATAGCCCATTCAAGAAAGTAGAAGAAACACCTAAAGACAAACCTAACTGTGGTTATTCTATGTCATACAAAATGGTATCAGATATACCTAAAGACCAACGTAAACCACATCTATTGAATTTCGATAGATATAGATCTGATCTATGTTTTGCTAACATAAAGAATCTTCTTACTAAAGATACTATATTCAATCCATTTGAGTACAAAGATGATGACAAAGCTACTATGCATAGACATACTGACAATATAATATCATCTACTAAACTTATTATACTAGATATAGATAAGTCTGATGTAGATCTATATGCAGTACATGATTATCTAGAAGAGTACAACCATCTAATAGCTACTACTTCTGATATTACTAACAAACGTAAGTTCAGAATTATTCTACCTATTAATGTAGAATTAGATGGGTCTAATCCTAAACAGTATTCTTTTGTGGTTAAAAGAGTTGCAGCAGAACTTCTACTTAATATAGATCCAGCTAGTGCAGTAGCAGCACAAGCATTCTATGGATACAAAGATGCAGAAGTACTAACTGTAGAGGATAAGCAACTATTTGATGTTACTGAATTCTTAAATGAATATGCTTCAGATGAAGAAGTTAAACCAATTAAAAAACTAGTTAAAACCAGATCCCCTAAAGCACGTAAAGCTCATGTAGATAAGATACTAGATAATATGGATACTATATTCCACTATGCGTTCTATCCTGATTCTAATTGGTCATTCCAACTAATTAGAGCAGCTAAACATGCTAGAGACGAAGGCTTCAACTATGAAGAAATAATGGACTTACTAAACTACATCAACAGCTGTTGGGATGTACCAATGAATTCTACTAGATTTGATATTACTGTAAAATCACAAGTGGAAAGCTGGTTCTAATCAGCTTGGCTCTTTTAGTTGTTGAGATTAGCCACGTCAAACTCAAACAAATTTAATAACGTTATAAAGGAAATTTTAATGGCAACATTAGAAGGTGTAGAGAGATCTATACGAAGAAGAATGACAAGAGCGTATCCTGTATTAATTACAGGTAAGCAAGGTGCAGGAAAAACATATGCAATGGAACAGCTAACTCCAGAAGAGAAAGCTAGAACAGTATATGTTAATTTTGAAAACAAGAACTTACCAAATGACTTTGGTGATGAGTACAGAAGTATATACTGTGTTAAACCATCAGGATTAATACCACCAGATGAACAACATCTATATGTAGATTATGAGAATGTAAAATACAAAACACTAGAAGAACTTAAGTTACTAGTTAGAAAAGCATTAGCTCATAAAGATGTAGATAGAATGATATTTGATTCTACAACATCAATGCATGCACAGTTAGAGAAGCATTATGTATCGGTCTCTAAGGGTTTTACTATTTGGCAGCTTTTCGCCGATGAAGTAGGTACTTGGCTACAACTATTGAAAGAAGAAACTAACTTTAACAATAAGCTGGTGTATATCCTTGGACATAATGTTCCGCCTAAGAACAATAAGAACACAGATGAAGCAGATCCATATATTCAAATCAAAGGATCAACTTTCCCTAAAGGTACATACGAAGCAAACTTCAATACAGTACTTACACTAGAAGACCATAAGTTCATTGCAGATAACGAAGATATGTATTCACCAACTAAAATACATAAATCACTATCACCATACGAATCAGACGGCAATAGCTTACATGAATTAGAAGAAGTTCTTACTAAACTTTACTTACCACAAACTGACGCTGATACAGCAACAACTAAATAAATATAAAAGGAAATAAAAATGAGTAGATTATTAAACACAATTAATGAAATGGACAACGATGCGATTGCATCATTAGGTAATACATCAGATAAATGTAGAGAAGCAGGTGCACACTTAGTTACTATAGCTAGAATGTATGAAACAGCAGGTAATGGATGGGATAGATTCAATATAGATTTTACAACTGCAGCAGGTGAAGCATTAGATATAACTAGTTTCTTTGGTAACCCAAAAGATAATTCACCAGAAGAGATAGCAAAAGCAGCAAAAGCAGATAAAAGAGTTGCAGCAATTATTGCAAGATTAGTTAAATCTATTGGTATTAAAGATGTAAAACAAGCTACAGCTAACTCACAATCAGGAACAGATGATAAAGGTAATGCAATCACTATCTTCCCTAAAGTAGAAGGTAAGAAACTATACATTGTTAGTTCAACTGAGATTCAACCAGACAAAGATGGAACTAAAGCATATGCTAACCAAGTAGTTGATACATTTAAGTTCTTAGACAAAGACGGTAAAGACCCAATGGGTAGAGATAGATTAGAAGCATTCGATGCAGAAGCTAAAGAAAATATCACAATCCAATATGGTAAAGAACAAAACCCAGCTTGTATTCAATTAAAGAATCAACTATTAGAACAAAAATTAGGTACAGCACCAGCTGCACAACAATCATCTACACCTCAACAAACAACACAACCTGCTCAACAACAAGCAGCAGTAAACGACGATTCAGATGATATATAAAAATAACTAGGAGAACACATGTCATTCAATTGGTCTGAAGAACAAGAACATATCTTTTCAGAAATATCTAACCTTATAGAGCAACCAGAAAATAGTATAGTTACTATAAATGCAATTGCTGGATCATCGAAAACTACTACATTAGTAGAACTAGCTAAACGTTTAACTACTGTAAATCCAAGTACTAGAATAAACTATCTAGTATTTGGTTCACTAGCTTCACAAGAGGCTAGGTTAGAATTTAAACATACAGCAGCTGTATCTACATTGCATAAGTTAGCTCATGATTATACTATTAAACAAACTAGTATGCATCTATCACAAACAGGTTTTATGTCATGGAAAGATATACCTAAATCTATTAAAAGACCATTTGGAATAGATATGGACGCTATTAATCTATTAAATGCATTCTGTGAATCAGGATATAATAAACTAGAGCATTATTGTTTAGAAGAGAACATCCAAGTACGCAAACCTATCATAACTCTAACTAAAGAGCTGTATAAACTAGCTGCACTTGGAACTATACCATGTACGCATTCTGTGTATCTTAAAGTATTTCACAATAGACTAATGAACGGTTCTATACAACTACCAGAAGTAGATGTACTGCTTATTGATGAAATACAAGATTTATCTACTACAACATTAGATGTAATTAATAAAATTCCAGCTAAAGTTAAAGTACTAGTAGGTGATCCTAAACAAGCTATATTCTCATTCATGGGATGTAAGAATGCTTTTGACATATACACAGATGCAACTAAGTTACATCTAACTAAGTCATTCAGAGTTAATACACCTATTGCAAATAAGATAGAAATATTTATGCAGAGTTTAGTTGATCCTGATTTTGTATTCAAAGGTATGGAGTATCCTATACCATTACCACCTATCAAAACTAAAGGATATATAACTAGAACTAACTCTAGTTTAATATCTAAGATGATAGAACTAAATGAAACTAATACACCGTATAGGTTATCTACAGGTACAAAGATCAATCAAATGTTTGAATTACCTTTAGCTATACTTAGAGCATTATCAGGACAACCTGAGAAGAACAAGAAGTATAAATATCTAGAACAAGATGCTAATGACTATAGATCATCTGATTCGTTACAAGAGCAATATGCTACATTACTACCTTATCTTATAGCTAATAATAAAGATAACCCTGCTATAGAACAAGCAGCTAATCTTATAATGACACATACACCACAAGGTATAGTAAATGCATACAACTCCGCTAAGTCTCATCTCAAATCAGGAGCTAATCTTCAGTTACTAACCGGGCACACTTCTAAAGGTACTACCTTAGATGAAGTGACTCTAGCAGATGATATGAATGAATCTATTGAAGATATTATGGAAGATTACATTAAGAGCGGAATCATACCAACTAAACAAGAGGAAATAGCTGAGCTATTTTTGTACTATGTAGCGATTTCGCGCTGTAGATATAAACTAAACAATGCTAAATGGTTAGGAGATACAGAATGACACCAGAAGAACTTAAACAATTATATGCAAAGGAATACTTTTCTATTAGGTTAGAGAATCCAGATTTACCAGAAGACTACAACGAAGCATTCGAAGAGTACGAATTAGCTTTCTTAGTAGCTCATATGGGACTAGAGCATGATCTCGAATGTGCAATAGATTATATGGATAACTATGAACTTTTAGACGAGAATGCTATATCAAATATGAAAGATGATTATGCAAACTCTATACTAGATACGGCTTTAGATGAAATACCTAAACACCTACAATGGTATTTTGATGAGGATAAATACAAAAAAGATGTTATATATGAAACAGATGAATCTTATTTACTTGACTCATCTAACTATGGTGAAATGCAATACAATAGTGAGTATATCTACGTTAGAGAAAACTAACTTCTATTAAGCAGTATATAAGCGTATCATAGTTATACTTACATTACAAATCAATATACAAGGAGCCATTATGGCAAAGAGATTATCAACAGGTGATTTTATCACTGAATTAGCTAAACAACCAGATATTGCATCTAAAGCAGCAGCTAATAGAATCTATAAGGAATTTGTTTCTATCATTAGCAAACAAATGAGTAAAGGTAATGCATTAGCATTAACAGGATTAGGGACATTTTCTACAACTAAAGTACCAGAAAGACCAGGAGTAAATCCATCTACAGGTGCAAAGATTACTATCCCTAAACATAACAGAGCTAAATTAAAATTCGGTTCAGCTATCAAACAAGCTATCAACTAAATCTAATTAAGCCAAATTAATATTAATAAACCAAGTCTCATCACACCGATGGGACTTTTTTATTGGAGAAAAAATGAAAAACATAAAAGTAGAACTATTGCATGCTACCCCTTTATGGATAGCAGCACAAGCAATCAGGCGTTCTAAAGGCACTGAAGATAAATCAGATAGTATACCAACTTCAATATTTTCAAATAATCAGTCATTTAATATTGGCTCTAAAGATCGTGACCTTATTCATCGTGTTGGTTGTAAATTTAAACATGAATCTGTACTGGAATTAGTGTGGTTTGCTTTTGATGTAGATGATATTTCACGTGCATTACTTCAAGAATGGAGCAGAACACGAATAGGTTTCTCACAAACAGTTCGTAGTAGTCGTTATACACTACAAGAACTAAAAGAGGAAGACTCATTTGTTGGTATAGATTGTATACTACCAAATCAAAGAAAGCAAGCTGAAAAGTATATATGTATGACAAAAGACATAGAAATTAATAGCTATAATATACAAGCATTAGATAATCTTCGAATAGCACTTAAGAACGGTGTATCTAACGATGTAGCAAAATATACATTACCTGAAGCATTTCGTACATCATTAACTTGCTCTTTCAATCTTAGAGCTCTAAGACATATGTTACAACTTCGTACAGCTAAATCAGCACTAGCTGAATATAGACATTTAGCTCATCTTATATATAATGCAATACCAGAAGAGTATCATTACTTACTAGAGGATTGTATTATTGAACCAGATCCATTGGAGAATCAATCATGTTAGATACAAGTCAAGCATATAGACAATCAGTTAAGGATAATTTAATAGCTTTTTGTTGTGCAGATTGTGCTAAGAAACATAGAGACAATGAGCCATACGATGGTACATATACAGCTCGTAAAGGAATTTGTCCTATATGTAGAAAGAACACAACTATCATGCCAGCTAAAAAACTATTTGGATACTATAAAGGTATAGCATAACAACAATAAGGAGAATAAATTGAAAGTGACAAAACGTGATGGGTCTAAAAGTAAATTATCCATCGAACAAATACGTAAGCAAACTATTCCTGCATGTGATAACCTACCAGGTACATCAGCAGATGAACTTGAACTAGAAGCTCAAATAGTTTTTACAGATGGTATATCTACACAGGATATACAAAAAGCATTAGTAAATGCAGCATCATCTAAGATAGATATAGATAAACCTAATTGGACATATGTAGCAGCTAGATTAACTCTATACGATCTATACCATAAAGTTAAACGAACATATGATAGAGTAGGTTCAGATAACGTATATGATACTATCTGGCTAGATAATTATCTAATAGATAATGAAAATATACTTGATTTTGATAAATCTATATTTGATTTAAATAAACTAGAAAATACTATTAAACCAGAACGTGATCTACTATTTAACTATATAGGTATATCTACGCTTATTAGCAGATACCTAATTAAACAGAATGATAATATTACTGAATTACCTCAGCACATGTTTATGGGATTAGCTATGTGGTTAGCTCAGAATGAAGATAATCCAACTGAACGAGCTATTGAATTCTATGATGCAATGTCTCAACTTAAAATAGTACTATCTACTCCTATTCTATCTAAAGGTAGACGTAAAGGCGCTACACACATATCTTGCTTCGTTGATTCTGTAGAGGATTCACTACAAGGTATACTAGATCATTATTCATCATTCTCATTCGGTAGTAAGAACGGAGGAGGATTTGGTTGTGATTGGACTAGAGTTAGGGCATTAGGTGGAACTATACAAGGACAATCTAACGCAGCTGGCGGTATAGTACCTTGGCTTAAATTACAGAACGATTTTTCTAATGCCGTAGATCAGCTCGGTACGAGAAAAGGCTCAGAGAACGCTTCTATAGAGAACTGGCATTTAGATGTGTTTGACTTCATAGACCTTAAGAAAACATCTGGTGAAGAACGTAGAAGAGCAGAGGATCTATTCTTATCTCTATCTGTATCTGACTTATTCATGAAACGAGTTACTAGGGACAGTATGTGGACATTGTTTGATCCTTATGATGTACCTAATCTTACAGAATTACATGGAGAAGAATTTACAGCAGCTTATGAATTCTATGAAGATAAGCTATTAGTAGATTTAGATGATGGATCTCATTTTAAATTTACTAACCCCCCTAAACAAATTAAAGCTAAAGAACTTTGGGCTAAAATGATTAGTTCTTATTTTACTCGTGGTGCTCCATATATTTTCTTTAAGGACACAGTGAATAGAACACATAACCATCCAGAGAATGGTATTGTAAGATCATCTAATTTATGTGTTACTGGAGATACTAAAGTACTAACTAAAGAATATGGTTACATACCTATACAAAATGTTGCAGGTAAAACTCTTGAATGTTGGAATGGTAGTGAGTGGTCATGGACTCCATTATATAAAACACACCCATCTTATGATGAAGTGTATACTGTAACATTTAGTAATGGTGAATTTATAAATGCATCTGACTATCACAAGTGGTATGTAGAGCAAACACCAGATAATTTTTGTGAATGTGTAAGAACTCATGAATTAGAAGTAGGAGATGTAGTATCTAGAGACAACATTGTTAGGACAGGTAAACTAACAGTAAGATCTATAGAAAAACTTAAAGGTTCACATCCTTTATACTGTGGTACCGAACCAAAAGTAAATAAACTATGCTTTAATGGTATTATTACCGGAAACTGCATGGAAATACTTCAACCAAACAATGAAGATGAAACCTCTGTATGTATACTAGGTTCACTTAATCTAGCCAGAATAGTAAATGAAGATTCATATGAACTATCGTACTACAGTAAGCTTCTATTTCGTATGTTAGATAATACTATTGATCTATCTAACTACCCTACAGAGAAGTCTAAACTTACTGAACTATCTCGTAGAGCTATTGGTATGGGTATCATGGGAGAAGCGGAAGATATAGCTAATAAACAAATTCATTACGGTTCAACTGAGCACATTGAGTATGTTCATGAAGTAATGGGAACAATCCGTACAGCAATAGATGAAGTTAATGTAGAACTAGCTAAAGAACGTGGATCAGCGCCTATCTTTAGTACAGATGAACACATACGTTGTGCATACCAAATGGCTATAGCTCCAACTGCATCTATTTCTCTTATAGCAGGTACTACATCAGCACATGAACCTGTATTTGGATACAAGTGGAATGAAGATGGTTTATTTGGACCAACTACATTAACAGCACCTAATATCAATCCTGATAACTATCAGTACTATAAATCAGCATATGATATAGATCAGAAGAAAATGTTAGATGTATGTGCAGCTCATCAGCAGTATGTAGATCAATCTATCTCACATAATCTATATTTCAGACCAGAAGGATTAACAGCAGGTAAAATAGCAGATACTATCATATATGCATGGAAGATAGGTGTTAAAACATTATACTATCTTAGATCTAAATCACAAAAAGCACAAAATGATGATTCACTATCATCAACGATATCGTGCACAGGGTGCCAATAGAAAGGAAAACAAATGAAGAAACAAATATATAATCAAACATCTATGGAGCCACATGATCAAGCTCGTATCATAGGAGGTAATCCAGATGGTATTATAAACTATGAACGAACTAACCATAAGTGGGCAGCTAGCTTATACAAAGTTATGCAGTCATACAACTGGTTCAGTGGTGAAGTAGACATATCACAAGACAAAACTAAGTATAACGAACTATCAGAACAGCATAAACGTATGTATGATCTAATACTAGCTCAACTGATCAGTAATGACTCTATACAGACTAATCAACTAATGGATTCTATTAATCAATATATTACTAGTCCAGTAGTTAATGCCTGTTTATCTAGACAAGCTTATGAAGAGTCTAATCATGCATTATCATATTCTGTTATGGCAGAAGACATATGTGGTGATACTGATAGAATATTCTCTATGCATCAACATGATAAGGAACTATTCATAAAGAACCAAGCAGTATCAGATATGTATCAAACACTGTACCAAGGAACAGAACCTTCAACCTATGATGTACTAAAAGCATTTTGTGCTAATCAAATCTTAGAAGAACTAGTATTCCCAGGTGGCTTCGTAGCTATCTACTCTATTGGACATATTATGATAGGCTCAGCTAAGATGATTAGTTTTATTCATAAAGATGAGTCAGGGACTCACGTACCCTTATTCAAGAATATATTTAGAACTACTTGCAGAGAAAATAATATAGATCTAGCTAGAGAAATATCTTTCACATCTGAACTACATGACATGATAACTGCTATGACAGATGCTGAAATTAGATGGACTACATACGCTACAGAAGGAGTACTTGGGTTCTCTGAACAATCTATTAGAATTTATGTAGAACATAAAGCTAATTCAGTATGTAAAAATTTAGGTATTTCGTTATTATACGAAGATACAGATGGTGGACCTTTACAATCTTTACTTAAAAAGTTTAGTATGCTTGAGTCTGACATAAAATCTAACTTTATGGAATCTAAAGTAGCTGATTACGACATGTCTGGTTTAGATATGTCTGATCTATAAGGAGTAACTATGGCAATAACAGAACAATATGTAGAAATGGATAATCCTATTACTACAGAACCTAAAACAGTTGTAGAAGATATAGTTATTGAACGTACTATTAATCCTCCTAAACAACAAGTAGGTGGATCTCATTATGAAGTAGCTATACAACCTATTGAATACATAGAAGCTAACAATCTAGGCTTTCACGAAGGATCAATTATAAAATATATTACAAGGTATAAAAATAAAAATGGTTTAGAAGACTTAGAGAAATGTAAATGGTATATAGATAGACTTATAGAACTTAACAAGTAATTAGGTGTACCTATGCGTTATGTGTATGTATCGCGTACATCACCTATATACTGGCAGATAGGTAGAGTAGGTACAATAAGCCCAGAGTATAACAAATAAGGAATAATATGAATTTAAATAAACAACTAAGAAAACAAGTAGATAAACTAGAGTTACCAAAAGGTATCTATCTAGAAGTAACTGCATCTGAAGATACTATAATAGCAACTATCTCTGTAGTTTTAGGTGAAACAACTATACCATTAGCGGATTTAAATATACCAATATCTAAGTTAAAAACTAAAAAGGATGTAAGGATATTTATAGAAACTATAAAAGCTTTTATAGAAAAAACACCTCCTGTCCCTTCAGAAGAACCTGTAGAGGAACCAGAAGAAGACTACGATATCATTAAACATAACATTAAGTTAATTGATAAGATTGTTAATGACACTCTTAGACAAGATGGTATCATAGATATAAGTGCAGCTACTACAATGGAGAAACTACTAGAACTTAGATCTATCCTAACGGAGGTGCGAAGTGCTTCATAAAAAGCAACTCTACAATTTGGTATGTGACATAGCTAAGTTAAACAACGATGTATGGGATAACCCTAAACATTCATTTGATAATAGATTAGCTTCATCTATGCTTATAGAAGAATCTATTGAAACTTTTGATGTATCTGCTTTAGCAGAGAAGTTGGGCTTAACTCCAACTACTGCTACACATAAGAGTGTATCTAGAGCTATAGTAGAGTTACTTATAGACACGCCAGATACTTCTAGTACAGTAGATCAATTAGATAAGATATTAGATACTATATACATAGCTGTAGGGGAACTTCATAAACTAGGCCTTAATCCAGACCAAATGGTAGATGCACTTCAAATAGTACATGATGCTAACACTCAGAAGTCAAATACAAAAGACTCTGAAGGCAAAGTCATTAAACCTAAGGATTTTGAGAAGCCTGAACCCAAATTACAACTTATCCTAGATAAATGTATCAATTGACTAAATCATGGGGCTAATTTCTAGTTAGCCTTAATGATTGCTCTAGTAATGAAGGAACTTCAAATAATGTGGGAGTAGCTGCAGCTTCTAATATACTAGTTGGGTTATACAATAACTTATCAACATCATATTGTAGTATATTATGATCTATAACATCATCAATGTCTCCAGTAATATTTTGTGATAATCCTACAAGCATTGCACTAACTGGTTTACCTTTAATTAACATTTTAATAGTTCTTTGAGTACCTATTAAGAATTTCGTAAACATAACTAACCCCATATCATTAGCGTATTTAATGAATACATTGTCCAATTTACCGTAATTAATAAAGGCATCTCTTGTTTGTTTAAGTAAATCGCTAATCATCTTAGCTTTAACTTTAACTGATACATCCATGCTATCTATCTTTTTCTTATTAGCATGATACATAGCATACCTAGCTGCAAAATCACTATCTTGTGTAGCTTTAACCATAATTTGAAATGGCTTAGTTCTTTCAGTAAAGTACAAGTAGTTAGCTATAGTTTTAATACCTTCTGGCTTACCATCTAATTTCTTATCTACCCATCTAGTTATTGTACTATTGTTTTTACTTTCACCAATATTCACATCTTCCATTATATACGTAAAGAACCCCGCATCTACTAAAGGCTTAACAGAATTTCTATTAATCTTAGCTTGTAATCTTTCAATCTGATTATCAACTGAACTACCTAGTACTTCTTTCTTTAGTACAAGTTTATCTAACTCTTCTTTATCTTTTCTATATATTTCTAATTCTCTAACACCTTCTATTTGTAATTTCAACACTTCTTTAGGGGACATACCAAACTGCATACATAACATAACATTACTCATAATATTACCAACTAATACAGCTGGAGTTCTAATTACTATATCTATTTTAGCTATACTAACTATCTCTTTCCATATACTAGTAGCTATTTGTGATACTCGTTTAACCTTAGCCGGAGACAACTTACCAATTTTACCTTCTGAGAAATTATAGTCATGTTCACCAAACCATGGTCTGATCAAGTCTTCTCTAACAGCTAATCCTTTGAATGGTTTACCACCAACTGACAGCTGTTTTTCTATACCTTTTTGCATATAACTAGGTAACATACCCCATATTTTTTTAGCTCTTTCATCACTAGCTAACTCACCAGGTCCGAGCATAACTATTGGATAACCATCCTTACTAACTAGCATATTAGCGTCTTCTTTGTAGAACTCTTTATGGTAATCAACTAAATCATCAACTATTTTAGTATTGAATTCATTACTTAGTGTCTTATCTACTAGTGTATTATACATCCCAGCCATAACATTGTCTACTCTATTATCAGTATTGTATATACTATCTTTAGTCTTAGTATCCATATGGATAGCATAATCTATAACAGTTCCATCAGTACTAAATATTGGAGCTATGTGTTTCAATCCCGTATCTTTACCAGTTCTCTTGTACCTATCAAACAATCTATCATACTGTGCTAGCACTTTATTACGCTTACTCTCAAACTCACTGTATGAACTAATAGCTCCACTAGCTAACTGATCTTTAAGTAGCTGTGTAACACTAGTACCCGTTCTATAACTATCGATTACTCTAACAGCTTGTTTATTGAAACCTACTTTTGGTTTGTACTTATTAACGAATAATCCATATGTACCATCCATACCAGGGACTTTAACCATATGACTTAACGCATAACCATCTTTCTTCAATGCAGCAGTCTCACTTATTGATTTAATAACTACATCTATATTAGGATCCGGAATAAATTTAGTATAGCCTTTTATCACATTTACTTTATCATATTTAAATAATTCTTTAGCACTTTTAGCTACATGCTCTTTATGCATCTTTAACAACGTAGTAAGCCCTTCTACGTTAGTTTTATCTTTAGCTAGTAAATCACTAACCTTACTAGTATCTGTTAGTTCTAGAGCTTTTAAACTAGTGATAGAATCTATTAAACGAATAGCTTCGTCATTGTTAAATAAATCTAATTGCTTCTTATATCCAGTACCATATGCTACTTGTAAACTATTCTTCAATAATCCTATATGTGTAGTACCATGTACCATATACTTAGCCAGTATATCAGACTGTCTATCAATATACTCCATAACATCTTTATTTTTAACTATATCTTGTAACTTACTAATATTACTAATCAACATAGTTTTTCTCTTATTCTTATCCAGTAACTTATAAATATTATCTTCAGTAATTTCATTGAACTTAGTAAATATACTTTGTATATCAGTTTTAATAAATATATTAGTAATAGCTTCTTTAGTATCCCAGTCAAGTTTAGTAGTAAAACTCTCATGTATTGTATTGGATATCAGATTAGCAATACTTTGCTTCTTCTCATCAATTTGTTGTGATAGTAAGCCTAAATTCTCTACTTCATTAGCTAAGTTATCTTGCTCCATGAATGAATTAATACCTTGCATAGCCACCCCATTAGGATCCATACCAACACTTTTTAGTATACCAGTGAACACACCTTTAGCTTTATCTGCGTTAGAGTACAATAAACTAATAGCTATACCGAATAGTTTAATCTTATCAGTAATACTACCATCATTATTTATACTATTTCTTAATTTAGTATATTTAACTCTTGAAGCTTCTGATAGCTTATCCTCAGCTAACTTAATCTTAGCTGCTGCATTATTATTGAATTTATCTATTACTTTACCTAGCTTATTGAATGCTTTAGCTACATTTGATCTCTGTATATTATTACTCTGTATCTGCAATATGTCTGTAACTAATCCATCTATAATCTTCTTTGAGTTGCCATCAATCTTACTACTTGATAATTTGCTAAAGAATGATTTAACTAACTTCATTAACATGCCCATCATATTCTTAGGTTCTACAATAGTATCAACATTAATTTCATTAAGTACTTTTCTGAATGCCTCGTTAGTTTTAGCATATGCAAGAAACTCATGAAATCCTTGTGATCCCTCATTTATATGCTCAATCATACTATTAGCTAATCTATCGTTAATACCATTCTTAACTAGCTTATCAACAGTCATATGTGGAAGTACTTTAGTATATACGTTTTCTAACTTACTTAATTGTACCGTATACAAACTACTAGTACTTTCTAATAACGGTACTAATGTAGCATGGAACACTTCATGTAAGTATCTTTCACCTATATCCATACCAGTTTCATCATATTTATTATAGAATAAAGCTATATTTTTAGGGTTTAACCTACTATCGAATATAACATTAGCAGATGTTTCAGCAGTATTACTAAAGTGCTCTACATTAATGTTATTCAATAACCCGTTAGTACTAAATAACTCTTTAGCAACTTCTTTCATATACTTATTACCATTACTATGTTCATCTATCAATCTAGTGACAGACTCTTCAGATAATAATTCAGTAGCTTCTGGATTAGCATTACTATTAATTTTACTATTACTAGTTGATTCAAATTTAATAGTACTTTGAGTATTACTTATTGCTTTTAGTTTACTAGTTATACTTGATATAGCTATAGGATCTGTTATTTTAAGCACGCCTCCATCACTTAATCTATTAGTGCTTTGTAGCATTAATCTATTATCATACATATCAACTAATTGCATATTATATACAACATTCTTATTAGTATATAAATTCTTACCTATAATAGTCATTGTTTTATCAAACAGGTCATAATTTTCTATACTCTCAATAACTATAGGAACACTATCTTTTAATGCTTTTATTTTAGATGTACTACTAGGGTATATAGAAGTAACTACAGATTCTTTAGCTAGATTATCTATTTTATTATAAGCTTCATCTGCCAGTTCTTTAGAACTTTTCATAAAGTATGTTGCTATGTTTTTAGCTTCTGTTTTGTTAACTGTCCTATTACTTATTTTTATCTTACAATTCATATATTTTCCTTAACATTTATTAACTAACATAATATCATATGTACTATTAACATAATCTTGAATATCTTTTATGGTACCTGTATACAACATACTAACTAATTTATTTATCTTGTTACTATCTTCTTCACTGTTAAGTATACTATTTATAGCTTCTTCATTATACTGATAAAATTTTTCATTAATGCCATCAGTATTACTTTTAACAATACGAGCTATTTTTATAACATCTAACTTATCATTGAACTTTACATTAGGTAACTCACTATTACTTTTAACTTGGTTATCTCCAATATACGTACTATCATTATTTAATGGTACTTGGCTATACGCTACTTCTTTACTAAATAACTTATTTCTATTTTTATCTATCATCTTACTAGTAGTATAGTACTGTTTTAATGCATCATTAATACTATCTTGCATACTACTATCTACTATACCTTTATGATTAATAGTATTAATTAACCCTTCAGCAGCATTGTATAATACACTATTGCTTATAGCAGTACTATGTACATTTTTATTATAGGATAGTACAGCTTTTTCAGCATTACCCGGACCAACTACCATAGCATCATGTACTTCAGTAATTCCTCCATCTAGCTCGTCTATAACATTACTCATTATTGTACCATCTGTAAAGTGAATAGGAAATACCCCCATTGATGCACCTGGATCTATTAACTTCTCTTTGAATAAGTTTATAGTATGTGTTTCCTTACCATATATACTTTTATTAGTTTTAACTTGTGTCTTCTCACCACTACTTATATTATCAACACCTTTTCCTATAGCTTCAATATTTCTACCAAATGATTTAACTAATGGTCTAGCGCTTTCGTACATTTTAGCTATTTTACTTTTTTCTTTTTGTGTAAGTGTTGAACCTTTAATTGCTTCAGCCATATTAACAGCTTTGTCTATTGTATTCTTATATACTTTAAATTGTGTATTGCCTAAATCATTTAATAATTCTGTAGCATCAGTTAATTCTTTGAATGTATCGACTAGATTATTGACTATTGGTTCAGTAATGTTTTCTGCAACATTTATATTAGTATACTCTAGTAACTTTCTAGTATTCCTATAATTACCATCTATATCTCCATATGTAATGCTGTCCATTGGTTTAGTAACAAGTAATCCTATCACTTTATTAATGAAGTCTACATGTGAAATATTTACAGTACTTTTATTAATTCCTATAAGGAACTTCTTTTGCTCTATGGTTAAGTTATTTTTATCTTTTACTATACCATTTAATATGCTTTTAGTGATCTCTCTAGCACTGTCACTTATAATTCTTTGAGTACTAGCACCATATCCGAATAACATTAGTATTGGTTTAGCAAAGTTCCTACCTGCAGATGTTACTTTACCTTTACTATCTTTTAACTTAGGAAGTACGTCTATAACACTCTTAGCTAAGGCGTTATTAGGAGTAGGTAATACTGTATCTATAACTAGTGATTGGTATGCATCATTGATATTACCAACACTTTTATAATCATTATATGGAGTAGTATTATTACTTCCTATATTTATACCACCTTTATATAACCATTCTTTAGCAGTCTTTATTGGAAACTGTAGCAACTTGAGCATTATGCCATTTGTAATTCCATCTACTTCAAATAGTAATGTACTATCAAACTCTTTACCTTGTTGCCATCGTTTAGCGTTAACGGCCCCACTAACCATTTGTCCAAAATGTTCTATCTCTAACTCAGTATTACCTACTTTAACTTCTTTACCATCTAGTAGTTTACTAACTACTTTATCAACATCCATACTAAGTATATTATTACCTATATTAACTGATTCTTTGAACGGAATCTTATCTGTAGCAACTCCGAATGCTTGTGCTATACCGAACTTGAATAAATCATTTTCTTTACTATCTTTAGTAGGGTCTATAGCTGTAATAGCTTTACTTGGTACTGATACCCACCTATCTACCTGTTTATTTGATTGTGGGTTAAGTGTTAAGCTATCTAATATGAATCTACCATTTCTAGTCTCAAACCATTTAAACCATACAGAGCTATCTCCTATGCGTTTAGCTTCATCTAGTGCTATAGTAAGCTCATCATTTAGTACTTTATTCTTAGCTTTAGCTCCTTCAGCATCATCATATATCATACTACTCAGCTGTTTAGTTGTTTTAGCTCCCATAGCTTTAAGTACATTGGTTTTATTACTACCAACTAACTTACTAATATACTTAACAATATCATGATCAATTTTATACTCAGTAGCATTTAATGTATTAAGTGTTTTTAAACTCTTTTTACTTACATCAGATCCAAACACACTATTTTTAACCTTAGCTTTAGTAAGTACTTTTGGTTTACTTGTAGTAGGAACTCTACCAGTATCTTCAGAACTAGTGCTATCTATTCCTATTGAGTACAATTCGCGTAATTTAACTGTACCTGTTTTGAAGTTATCCGTAGCTTGTACATTGTATACTTTAACTTTAGTATTAGCATCTTCACCGTATAACTTTTTAACTAGTTCAGTATCTAATGAGTTATCTAAGCTATCGACTTTAACTACATCTAATCCTTGTAATAACTGTAGTACTTTATAACCAGCACTAGCATATAAACTCTTAATCTGTGTATCTGGTATATCTCTAGCTACCTTACTACCTAACTCTTTCATTACCTTTTTACCTAAAGTATTAACTAACAGCTTCTGAGGAATACCAATATTTCGTATATCAGCATTATTACCTTTGTACTCTGGATAGTATGCTTCAATATCCTCATTAGTAAGTGAACTTAATTTATTTTTATTCTCTAGCATAAACTCACTAGTAACTTTAGCAATAGCTGCTATAACTTCTTTTTTGTACCTAACTGTTGAACTAGTGAATGAATAATATTTATTAGTATTAGCATCTTTAGCATTACTAGTGCCTTTATTAACCACTTCAGTAGTAAGAAATGTAAATGGATCTTCTATTACATTGAATAATGTAATACCTGTTAACTTACCATTAAGTGACATTTTATTTATAATTTTACTATACTTATTAATACTATCTGTATGTGTAGATAATATTTCATTAACACTATCAGTTGTATGTAATGTAACTTTATTCCATATATCCATAGCATATTGTCTGTAAGCTGGGTTGATACTAAACACTTTGCTTATATTCTTACCTGTGAATAATACATCACTATTACTAGTAACTACACTATTATCAGTTTTTATGCTAGTATTCTCAGTACTAGTTGCGACAGTTTCTGTATTATCTACTTTCTTACTACTACCTTTAGTAGTATCAAATTCTAACCATTTACCAACGTATTTACCTTCCTTTACAGTAACTTCTTTACCTTTACCGTATAACTCTTCCATCACTTTAGGGATAGTTTTATTGTATCTTTTCTGTATTGGTACTATTTTATCTACTCCTGTTTGGAAGTTATTTATAGTACCTGCTATAGGTACACGTATAATTCCTTTACCTTCAGTAGCCTCTAACAACTTCTTTACCCATGTATTCTTATATTTAGCTATAGCTTCAGATTCCTTACTAGTTCCTTTAACTTTAGCAGTAGCTACTATAGCTTTCTCATCATCTGTAAGTCTAGCAATATCTTCTTCACTCATACCAGAATAGTCAGCTTTTATACCTTTTTGGTATAGGTCACTTTGAACTTCTGTAATATATTTACCATCACTTAGTTTAATCCACCCTAGCGCATTCTTATGAGTACTCTTTAACTCATCTATATGAGGAATAGTATGTACAGTACCTTCATTTGCACTAGTAACTAATATTGTACTAGAATCATCATTAGCAGATGCTACTTCATCTACTCTAGTATCTTCAGTATTGTTATTAATTATTTTATCATTAGTTTTACTACTATTATCAGTAGCTTGTTCAGTACGAGTATCTTTCATTTTTGGTTCTGTGTATAGTTCACCCTCTTTAGCTAATTTATAATCATTTTGCTCAGTTGTATTAGTATTTATATTATTACTACCAGTTGGTACTTTATCCTCCTTTACACTAGTAGCATCGTCTAATGTAGTAATGTAATCCATAGCGTTAGCATCTTTATATTTAGTAGTATTAACTGGTACAACAATATCACTAGCTTCTTTAACACCATCTTCTAGTAATCTATTTTTATAATGATCTATTATTATTCCTAGTGCTTCTATTGTACCTTTACTACTTTTACCTGTATCTACCATATCCTCTAGCATTTTATTATACTTACTAACAGTATCAACTGAGTAATTAGTAGCTAAGTCTGTCATAGTATCATTAAGCAACTTACTATCAGGATTATTATCCATTGAGGTATTAATTGATGTATCTAATTCATCAAGCATCTTCTTGTTTATAGTTGACATATCACCAGTTGACTGCATAGTAGTATCATTACTAACTTCACTATTATTTTGATCAGCGATCTCTTTATACAACTTAGTTTTATAATTGTCTATAGCTAGTTGTAGTTTAACTGCTTCAGCATTTGTACCATTCTTACTGACCATATCTTGTAACTTATCATTGTACTTATGTAAGTAATTAATCTTATCGTTAATAGTATTTGTATCTTTACTAAAGTCACTAACTAGCTCATCATGTATAGTATTATTTGTCACATCGTTATCAACACTACTATCAGCAATATCTTCAGTAACTAACTTACTGAATGTATCTTTATCAATTTTAGTTTCATCTATAGCTAGTTTATCATACAGCTTATCTATATTATCTTTAGACACAGAATCGTTAATATATGTGTTTAATACGTTTTTAACATTATTAGCATACTCTTCTTTAGTATCTCCAGTAATCTTACTAGCTAACTCACTATTGTCTATGTCATCAGGAGTATCTATATAGTTACTATCTATATCTTGTAAGTCTTGTAGCTTCTTCTCTAGTACTACTTTATCTTCAGGAGTCTTAGCAGTTGCTATATCTTTAGTAACTTTATTAATATCATTAACTACATCAGCTTTAGTGCTGTATACTGTATTAGCTTCTTCAGTAGCCTTACTACTGCCAAACGAATTTCTAGCTATACCAATACTAGCTGTATGAATACCACTAGGACCTGCTTGCATACCAGCACCTATAATATTTTGAGTACTTTCACTTAGTATTTCACCGAATGATTTATCTTTATATTTAGCAGTACCATACTTAGTAATTGCTTCTTGATAAGCTTGTTCAGCTGTTTCTTGAGCATGTTCATACATACCAGCTTTTAATAAGTCTTTACTAACTGTAATAACCTTATCTTTAACACTTTTATTTTTTAGTATATCTTTACCTGCTTTACCTAATCCAAACTTCATAGCCGCTATCTCAGGAAATGCTAATGCAGCTGTACCAACTAATGTAGCAGTATACTTAGCTAAACTCATATGCTCACCATTATTATTCTCAGCATATTGATTATCTAAATCATTAGTCTGTGCGAATGCGTATCCTATTTCCATTGAATGCTTATTACCACTTAATTTATCTAACCTCTTCTCAGTTATACCATAATACTTACTACTTAGCTTATCAGCTGATTCTTTACTTAAGTTCTTTGCAGCAACTCTAGTAGACACTTTTTCAGCCATCTTTTTACTTGAAGCTTTCAGTATTCCTTTAACTAGTGTCTCACTAGCTGTACCGTACATACCAGCTCCTCCACCCATGTAACCAAGTGAGTGTCCAGCCATACTAGGATCTTTAAGAAACTCTACTGTAGCCTTAGCTGCATTACCCCAATCTATCTCACCAAATGTATCTATAGGATGCCATATATCAAACTTATTTAGTGCGTCACCAACTAGCTTATCAGCTTTCTCTTGTCTAAGTTCTTTATCGTATTCATCTACTCCCATAGCTTCACTAATGTAATTACTAGCATCATCTATGTCTTTCTTACCAAATGCTTCACCACTATAGTCAGTATCAAATAACGCATTAATCCCTTTAGCTCCTAGTTTACCTATACCATCAACTAAACTCATCCCACCTTCTACTGCACCTGCTGCGAACTCACCTGGAGTATCTAATATATTTTCCCAAGTACTTGGTTCGTAATTTTTACCATATACTTTCTCACGTGCTTTAGCTAGTAATTCTTTTTTAGTATATCTACTACTACTACTACTACTATCAGTAATATTCTCTATAGGTTTACCATATGAGTACATTTGTGCAGTACCTGTATCTAATAATCTATTTTTCAAACTCTCTGTGCCATCTCCATATGTAGTATTATATACATTACCAACTTGTCTTCCATACTTACCTAATTGCCCTTCGTTACCAGTAAATACCAAGTTATCTCCCTGCTCTGCAAGTAGCTTCTTCATCTCTGTATCGTATATAACTTGATTCTCAGAGGTTAATGGATCATTTATTATTCCAGCATATGCTTCCTTACTAGTTGGAGTAGTACCCATAGCGTAGTTATTCTTAGCCATCATTGATGCATTATACCTAGCTAACTCATCGGCTGTAGGCTCTCTATGGAACTTGTGTCTTATTGTATTAGGGGCTTCTGGAGCGTTGACATATGAAGCAGTTGAGTCTTCAGGGTCTCCTAATCTTGTAGTAGACTTAGTACCTATACCATTTGAG